>Ga0209757_10000044_pt1 | contig 49246 bp, 94 predicted proteins | sample ETNvirome_6_1000_FD_185472 | JGI IMG/M metagenome (GOLD analysis project Ga0209757, IMG submission 185472) | Marine viral communities from the Pacific Ocean - ETNP_6_1000 (SPAdes) (version 2) | ecosystem: Environmental > Aquatic > Marine > Oceanic | place: Pacific Ocean | collected 2013-06-19 | reverse complement strand
ACTTTCAATTTTGATCTTAGCGGTATTGAAGACTCATCAAATAATATTATTAGAGTTGATTGGACTCCTATTTCTGCAGGTAAAGTTTCTAGTTATGTATGGGAAGCTCTTCCTGAATACAGCGCTGACTATGTATATAAATTAGCTACTGGTTTAGCTTTTGGATACAATCCAAAAAATTATAGCGTATATACTCACAATTATGATTTAAATTCGTTACCAACTCTTGACGATAGTTTAAGCACTTTTAGTCCTTCTTTTTCTGCATTCAGACAAGACGGTTTGGTGGATGTGTATAATTGTTCTTTAGTTGTTAGTAAAGACAGCATTTATAATTTAGCAAATAAATTGAGTTTATTAGATACGCAAGTGTTGCCGTTTTCTTCACTTGATCCTTTAATTAAGTTAGAGTTAGATGATCCCGATTATGTTAATAATCTTGTCATCAGACGCCATGTTACACCTACTCCAACTAGAACTATAACTGCTGGAGATGTTACCCCTACACAAACACCAACACAAACACCAACACGGACTACAACTAGGTCACGAACACCAACAATTACAAGAACAAAATCTCAAACATGTACACCAACACAGACCAGCACACAAACACAAACACAAACACCAACTCAAACCCAAGGTGTTACTGTTACACCCACGCCAACGTACACAGCAACATGTACTGAAACGAGATCATTTTGGAATAGGGTAACACCTACCCCTTCTAAAGCACCTGGCGTTTGTATTTCTCAAGAAATAACTGTCACATATACTGGAATAAATGACAAAGTTGATCCTAGTGACGTGGTGCTTTCGCTTGTATATAATCATGACGAAGCTGGTAATGCAAAGTCGCTGTACACAAAATCATTACAACAAGTATATGGAACTTTTAGTGTAACTTTTTACGTTCCTGTTTCTTACGTACTGAATTATTTCACCACCACATATCAATATACACAACAAGACCCTGGCATAACAGTAGGAAGCATTACTTTAAGCAATCCTTGTTGTCCTATCGCAGTTGATAGGAAGGATAAGTCTGATGTTAAAATAACTCCTGATGTGCCAGAGCCAACTCCAACACCAAATCCAACACCTACATATAATCCTTCAGTTGGGTTACCACCGATACCTAGAAGTTATTATACTTTTGTATTTTATCCTGCAGCTTATAATAGTGATTGCGGCGTAGGGTATGATATTCCATGTGAAAGAAACTTTAAAGTAATATGGAGTGTACTGCAAGAGAACATACCTTTCTCTGAGGGAGAATTCGATCTAACGTTAGATGGTTGTTATATAGAGTCCCAACCACTAGGTAAGCCATTACTCATTAAGATACCGTATGATACCACAATAGCTGATTCAGTTGGTCTCTTTGCAGGAGATGAAGTCATAGGTGGTAATTATAAATTAGTTTATACCGTTAAGGCAACTGCTCTATCCAATGATACTGCACAATTGGATGCAGATGGTTACCCAGCAGGGCCTTGTTTATTTGGAGACATAGACTATACTTCAGAAGTAGTTTTCGCTGGACCTGATCAGGACCGCATTCAGTTTCTTGTTATAGATTATGACACGTGGTTAGATCAAGATAAAAATTATACGTTAACAATTGGCCAATCTTAAATGAAAGAGATAGATCCCTCAGGGATAACAGAAGAACAAAAAAAAGCTCAAGTAGAAGCAATGTGGAAAAAACATGAAGAGAGTAAACTTTCCGTCTACTCAGAGGATGATTACTATGAAAATTCAGAAGATGAATTAGACATTGACTTTGAAGATTATTAAGATATAATATCTCTATGAGGAAGATATATTCACTTGAACTTTTACGCAAGCTACATTTAGCAAGATACATTTATTTCAACGAAGAATACGATGAAGTATATGCTTGGTATGGTGGTAATGAAGTTAAAATGTATGAGTATACCGGAGAACAAATAGGTCATTCAAACATAATCAAAAATGAAACTGGTGAGGAGTATCTTCAAACAGACGTGATAACAGAAAGGGATGTTCATTTATCGATAGATAGCATTGTTGTTTCAATGTTTGATGATACAGCTGATGATAGAAATATTAATGAATGAACAGAAATAGCTTAGCAAAAATAATATCAACAGTAAATGAGCTAGAAGATTTAGAAGAAATATCATCTATCACATCTTTATTTTTTTTTAATGCTAACATTCTTCCTGGGTCAGAACATTTTGACGATGTATTTGAAAGATTTTGTGAATTAATAAATGAAAATTTAAAAGTAAAGACGATTGCTAAATTAAAAGAACACTTAGACGAATATGAATAACTTTAAATTAGAAACTAATAATGTCCGCAATATTGTAGTAGAGTGGGGTAGTGATAAAAGTTTTGTGAGCGTAGTAGAATGGGCTAACAAAGATGGTATGGATATAACTTTTGATAATATTTCAACATTTTCTTTGTCCAAGCCTCAATTCTATGCTCTTATGCAAGCTATTAGCAGATTAAATTTAGAGGATAGTGTCAATGAATCTACCCCTAGTGTCAATGAACCCACCACAGAATAGGATTTATGATCCTGCTGAATTAGTATCAGGTATAGAAGAATTTGCTGAGTATTTGACAGATGAATATCAAGTATTATACCAGGTAGCAATAGGTAATGATTACATTAGAGGGAATTCAAAAAAGGAGCAAATTACGCAAGATGAGCTAGAAAGTAGATTAGAATTGTTTGCGTTTGTTAAAGCTCGATATGATGATTTAGTTGTGAGTAAAATCAATAAAAATTATTTTTTAAACGACTGACTAATCAAATTTATGTTCATGATCAGTTTTTGTAAATAACATACCTTGACCACCCGGCCAAGGTTTACCTTGACCCCAGTCTGTATTATAGTCACTTAGTATTATTACCCCGTTCATGTTATTATTTTCATACACATCAAAAGCTTCTTTGTATGTGTTTAATATCGGTTTACCATTTGTGTTGAAAGAAGTATTCAAAAGCACGGGTGTTAATTCCATTTTTTGCATTTGAGTTAACAAATCATACATAAAAGCATTTTGTTCTCTTGTTATTGTTTGTATTCTTGCTGTACCGTCTTCATGTGTTATGCTTTGCAATATGTCTTGATAAGCTTTTTTTACAGGAGCAGTAAAATTCATATGTCTGCTTTCACCTTTCCATTTAAAATATTTGGATACATCTTCTAGTCTAACAATAGGAGCAAATGGTCGAAAGTATTCTCTGTGCTTCACTTGACTGTTTAATATATCTTTCATACCCGGTTTAGGTGAACAAATAATTGATCTATTACCTAATGCTCTTGGTCCGTGTTCACATTTACCTTGCACTAATCCGTATATATAATTTGAGTGATGCATTCTATCTATGAGCAATTCCATATCAACGGCTGAATAGCTGTAAGATGACATATACCAGAAGAGCGTATCAACGTCAAAGACTTCTTCCCCAGCATAAGTTAGATCAGGTGGTGCAGGGTGCCGGTGTGGTCTAACGTAGTCAAGCACCAACCCGGTAGCTAGCCCGCAGTCAGAAGAATTAGGAGCTACATATACTTCTTTTTTGTATTTTTTATTTACTAATTTTTTTACTCGAGTATTCAATAGTATGTTCATTGCGCAACCTCCCGTAAGACAAACGTTTGTTTTATATTTGTCCATTAATGGTTCTACCTCTTCTAAAAATAGATCTTCAAATACTTTTTGACTCGTAGCAATCAAATCTTTCGCGTCCTTGCCTTTAAGCCTATTATCTGGACATGGGTTTCCTATATAGGCATCATCATCATCATTCATATTATAAAATATAAATTGCAACCCTGTCTTATCTCCAAGTCTTTGCATCATGTCCGGCGCGCCTACCTCCACTGGGTGGAGGCCCTCCCTGTGCCATTCTTTGTAATACTCTCTGAGGGGCTGTACCCACTCTTTTCTTACCTTCCCATATGCACAATAACCCATTAACTTGCCTGCATATACCAGACATGCTTTTCCAAAATCCTTAACATATTGAATATCGTCTATAAAATAACCTAGATACATATAAGGGTTACCCAAATCTGTAAGAGAATATAATACGGTCTTCATCTGTTTATCTTTTGGTTTGGATCTATCGCATATGTAACCATTAAACCACCCATCATCACCACCCCCATCATATGACAAAACCAGAGCATGATCAAACGGGCTTTGATAAAAGGTACCGGCAGCATGGGACTTATGGTGAAAAGCGCACCAACTGTCACCGCTGCTTATCCCTGTATCATGACATATGTCAATTTCTGTACCGTCATTAAGATACCGCCCCTGATTATGTTCGATTAAATCACATTCGAAATCACAAGCTACGTTATGTGTACCATAATGTGACCCGACAGTTCTTATCAAATCAAATTTTGTTATACCGTAATGTTTTTTGAGATATTTTTTAATATAGTTTGTTACGTCTTTATACCAAAATTGAGGATCAAACGTAGCCCATGCTAAATTTTTATAGCCAAATAACCTCTCTAACTCCAGCACTACATACTTGTCTTCATCTTCGATGTACATTGAAACACAAGCATTATGGCTGCCCGCAATGCCTAAAATTACTTTTCCCACTTTACTATTTAAAAACCCTTTTAAATAATTCTATGTCAGTTAAAAAGATTAAAAGAAAAAGGAAAACAACTAAGCGTACACCAACACCTGCAACGAAGTTAAAAGGTATTATCAAAGCTAAGCATACACCCCCCAAAGCTAAGAATATATTAGATAAAGAAGTTAGCTTGAATAATCCAATTATTAAAGCATTGTTTAGTATATCGATTATTGGCTCAGCCATACCATCAGTGTACATGGACTTCACACAAGGACATAGTGGACACTTTTCACACTATGGGATGATGTTGGTTGGTATATTATATGGAATTGAATCAACCCTTTGGACATTAGACGTATGGAAGAAAAAATAAAACAATTTGAAGAGGATATCTTTTCTGGAAAGACAATTGATACAAATGAGTTTTATCAATTGAAGAGAGATCTATTAGATTCAAATAAATCAAAACTTTTAATGAAGCATCGCATACTAGAACAAATGCTTGAAAAGAATGCAAATGATTTGCTCAATAGAAGACTAAACCTTTTAACTATTTGGTCTACTATTTTTCTCCCGTTATCTTTTTACACTGGATTGTTTGGTATGAATTTTGATGACATACCTTTTCTAACTAATCATCATGGCTTTTGGATCTTCACAGTACTTTCCATTGTCACTATAGTGGTGATGTATCGTTTCTTTAAGAAGAACAAATGGATTTAATATGGACAATGAACAACAATTAATAATGAGAGAAGATCCTGCAAAGCGCAGGTTATATTTTGAAGGAGATGAGCTCAATTATGATAATAAAACAGGTTACTTTTGGGATGATAGACCAGAAGAATTACAAGGAGTAGAATTTTGGCAAGACACAATTCTTCCTAAGTTGTTAGATAATGTAAAAACCAAAAACAACATACTTGAGATAGGCTGCGCAGCTGGTTACCACTCTAGACTATTAGCAGATCATTTTGATAAAGTATGTGGAATAGATTTTGTTAAAAGTAGAATAGACTATGCAAAAAAATATGAAACGAAAAAGCTGAGATTTGTCCGAGCAGACATCACTAACAAATCACATATTGAACCAATTAAATTAGCTTTTAAGTTTGATAATTTATATTCGTTCACAGTTATTCATCACATACCTCTGAGTCAAAAGGTGGATGCTTTTAATAATCTTGCTATGGTAGCTAATCCCGACGCTCATTTATATTTGTTTGATGGATATTCTGATAATAAAAATAATATTGATGATCGTTTCGTAGGATTTTATAATGATAAATGGTTAAAAGAGAATATAACTTCTTGGGAATTAATTAAATGTGATAGAGTTTTTAGACTTACACATGTGGTACAAAAATATGAAAAAGATTATTTTTTAAGCCATGGCTGGCTTATTACAGACGAAATAGACCCCACAGCAAAAACTAGAAACAAAGATATTCTTCCAGATTCAGAAGAAACTGTAACTTGTTACCATCCTTCCAACGACCTATATTATTACGAATTAAGAAGAACATAAATTAAATATCTAGGATGAAATGGTTCCCAGGAAATGATCTAGTTATTACTGTAGCAATAATACTATTGCTTTTAATAGTGATGGTAATAAAGGCCTGTAGTTCAGTAAGCATTTAGCTAAATAATAATGATATGTTTGATCCTTTAAAGTATTTTAAATCTAGAAAATCATTACTAGCGTATGATCTTATCTCTGGTGCGGCGATAGGGTTAGTAGTTTGGTTAATTGTGTCATCTTTAACTGGTTGTTCTACATGGACTTGGGAACACGACCCAACAATGAGGTATGATGTACACTACTATCACAATCGTTCACATCTTCCATCTTATTGGGATCATTACCATCCTGTAACTGGTCACCATTTTCCACACAGACAGTCACACCCCAAGCCTCACAACCCGACACCTACACCAGCTCCTAAACCAAATATACCAGAACCAGTTAAACCACCTGACAAACAATACAGGTAATTTAATAAATATAGAAAGATGAGCGACCGTGATGTAAAAAAGATTTGGGAAGCGGTTATGAGTGAAAGAAATTATGAAACCGACCCGGTTCCTGACCCAAGTGAAGAATGGGTAGCAATTATTCAAAAATATGGAGATAGAGCTGATCCTAGAACACACAATTTGTTATCTGGTCAACGTAGACCTTTGCGCCGATTCGACGCTAATGAAATCGTAGAGTATTTTTTAGATCTAGAACCAGAGAAATTCTCTGTTGTTGAGGACGAACTAGAAAAATTAGCTGGTTTCAGTGACTACACCGATAGAACAGTGTTTCAAAAAAAATTAGGTTTTGATGGATCTTGGGATTACTTTTCAATTACACATTTGTTAGATTTCCTAAAACAAAAAGTTGCTGAAAAAATCGTTGGCGACGCACCTAGGGCGCGCGTCCGGTGATCACTTTCAATCAATTTATATTAGAACTTGCTGATGAATCAAGAAGAGAGTTTTTAAAGAAGCTCGGTAAAGGGGTAGCAATGGCTACTAGTGGTATTAAACCTGATTTATCTGCTGTTAAGAAAGTCGCTAAGATCTCTAGTATTCCTAGTTATGTTAATAAGGGTGACTTTGACGCTTATGATGCAGTAAGCTTTGCATTAGATAATATGTTCGAGTTTGGTAGAGCAGCGTGTTGCTATCAACCCGGTGAATCTGATTCACACTTGGCGACAACGGGCCAAATGTCAATGCCTTTAGATCTTCAACGAATGCTTGGTAATAAGTTACAGCATATGATTATTGGCCACAAATACGCTTCTTCACCAGGTGGACCTAGCTCGCTTAGACCAACGGACTACGATTTTTATTCTTCATTAATGGATAATGCAGATGAATATGGCGACATGGAGGAAGCTATAGCTAGTACAAGTGCAACTTTACAAGACGTTTTTGATTATCCAAAGATTTTCAAAGGTGCAGATAAAATATGGAAAGAGAAAGGAAAGGCCGGTTTAGATGATATAGAAAAGTATATAAAAGACAATGTTGAAGGTTATATCAAAGCTGACAATGAAGGAGATACAGGTTATGAAGGTGAACCCGAACCAGTTGATGAAGATCCAAGAGATTATCTAGAGAGAGATTATGCATCTGGTCCTCATATGAATAGCTTTAAGCCTGAAATGTCATTTTATCAATTTTACTTAACTGAGATGGGTGGCCGAGGCAGTGGGAAGCCACAGATGCAATTAAACCTCGATCTAATTAAGCAAAAACATGCTGAAGGTAAAAGTGCATCAGAAATAGCTAGAGAGCTCAGAGTTTCGACACCCACTATTACTAAAAGAGCTGAAAAAATGAACCCTCCTCTTAAATTCCCATTTTGGTCGGCTAGCCGGCAAGCCAACCAAAAAATGCCCAGGGGCATGGACTCACCCGTTTATATAGATACAGACAACGAAAAAATTAAGCAAATGTATCAAGATGGTTTATCTTCTTATGAAATAAGCAAACAATTAGGTGTATCAAAAACAACTATTACTAATAGATTAAAAGCAATGGGTTTACCTATACGCCCCCGCGGGAGCGCCCCTTTTAAGAAAGGCTCATACTTGGATGAAGATGAAACAGACGAAGATATGCCTATGACTGTTTTTGCTGGCCCTGGTGAAGCTGAAGCAGCAAATAAAGGAAAGAAAATGCGAAAAGGCATTCCTGAACAACCAAATGTAGCAGGAGCACCTGAGATTATAAACAGCCCAGGACCTAATTATACAAATCAACCTTCATTAGGAGTAAAGAAAAACCGCACTTATGCAAATAAGAATCTAGTCCGTGGACGTTACAAGACAGACGTATAAATCTTTATATGTACGAATATGATGCTGAGATATTACGTGTTATTGACGGAGATACTCTCGTAGCTCTAATTGATGTTGGATTTCATATCCATATTAAATCAACATTGAGATTATATGGAATAAACACCCCAGAACAAAGAACTAAAGATTTGGAGGAAAAGGAAAAAGGTATAGCTGCTACGGATAGAGTGATGGATTTACTTAAGCAATGCAATAATAAAGTGCGTGTTAAATCGCATGGATTAGGAAAATTTGGAAGATGTTTAGCTGAAGTTCAACTTACTCTTAAAGGCAACACAATTAACTTAAATCGCACGCTTATTGCAGAAGGACATGCAGAGGATTATTTTAGTAAATCACGTGAGGGTTGATTTCATTTGTTTAGTGCTATAATAAAGGTATATGAGTGATTACACCGAAGTCGGAACGGGCCGACCGATTGAATTGGGCCCAGTCGCGTTCTCTGAGAACGCAAGACCTAAGAACGTTACTGTTACATTTACACGTAACACCAACGGTTCTTACCACATTGATCAAGCTTCTTTTGAGGCTAAGGTCAACCAATATACAAGTAGGCAGAAGCGTTTGAACGCGCGCAATGTTATGCGAGAGATTCGCAATGCAGCTTACACAGGTGGCTTGACAGTCAACTAAGTTTGTGTGAAGGTAGCGAGTCCGGTGGCAACACCGGGCTTTTTCTTTAAATATATATTGTAATGAGAATATTACCATGTAATGTAGTTGCCAATTTAGGGAATGATGATTTTTTTACTAACGTAAATATAAGTTGGTTTCTTTATAATTTACCACCGGACCATGTTTGTTGTTCTAACTCCGTATTTATGGCATTTAGAAAAACAGAACTTAACGATTGGGTTAACTGCGGAAAGTCCCTCCCTTGGTACGATTACGAACTAGAAAAATTAAACCAACAACAAATTGAGGAAGTAAAGTCAATGCATGAACAATTTATTGACGAAGAAAAGTATATAATGGAATCCATAACTTCTAACTTTTTACCTTATGAAAATATAGCAGCACCGCACACAAAATTAGAACTAACAAAAAATGGGGAGGTAGTTAGAGAAAATAACCCTTCTCCTATTCCGCCACTACATATGCACGACACTTCAAACCAAGATATTAGACCCGAAAATCCCATTCCTGGAATGGATTACACGACATTGTTTGAAGGTACACTTGAAGAACAACAAGCGTATATTGATCAGAAATGGGAAGAAGCTGCTGCAGCTGCGACACCAGAATAAAGCTGGACTTTTATGCGGAGTCATATAATATAGACGCATAAAAGGCAAATGAAAAAAAGAAAAAAATACATTCCATTGGCTCAAAAAATAGTCTCTGATACAACTAAAGATGTAATATATAAAACATTAGAAGAAATTCAAGAATATATAGAAAGTATTACAAAAAACGATACTTGTCATCGCCCAGACATTAGTTGCTATGATGTTTGTGATTCTTGTCCAATGACAGAATATTGTCTGTGTAGCCTTAATACAAAAAATAATAAAAAGAGATATAAGAGAATGTTGAAATTAGCATGAAAGCAAAACTAAAATTTAATTTACCAGAGGAGAAATACGAGTTCCAGTGTGCTGTAATGGGAGCATCTTGGAAAGGAGTAGTTGTAGACTTGGATGAAGATTTACGTCAAGAATTAAAACATGGTGAACATGATCAAGCGTATAATGAAGCGCTAGAATATGTTAGAAGAGTGATTTTAAATGAATGTCTAAAGAAAGATTTAAATTTGCTTGATTAGTTAGAGATTTATTTTATAATATTGGAAGATGGCACATTTTATTAAATTGACGAACTTAGATGGAAGCAAAACGCTTTACAATTTAGATGTAGTCGTTAGTATGGACCCTCTTGGAAATGACACAACTGTTATTCAAACAAGATGGGGCTCGAGTAAAGTAAAGGAAAGCGTTGATACGATTTTAAATTTAGCTGCACAAATTGGTGGTACGGCTACAGGGCATCAATTACTAAATGAAGAATATGAGTGAAATGAAGAATTTTAATTTAAGACCCGCGCCTCCTGAGAATGATCTTATGAGTCATTTCCTAGAACGAGTTAAGCTCGAGCAAACGAGTCTAGGCGGTAATGCACGAAGCCGTGGCGCGGCACTGGGAGACCAGTCTAATAAGAACAAGAGTGCAAATATAATTTTGAGATGGTTGACGGACTATCTCTGGTGTGACGGAATAAGCATTCGCCTTGGGTGCTAACGTATGTTGTATGAAACTTATGGCTAAATGGCTGAGGAATTGTACGGTAGTTCGAGTAGGGATCGTGAAATATTTGATCAAGGACCCGAAAGTTGCAGGTAACCAAATAGTCCTGCCACCCCTTTTTTAATTTATATGAGAAGAGTAATATTAATAGTAGTCGGAGCGCTTATAGGGACCATTCTTGTTAGTATAGCAAAAGGGCAAACGATGACACCTTCATCTATGACGGAGAAATATAATGGGTTATTCATGCAAGTGTCTAAAGCAACTCCTGACATATATTATCTTTTATTGTATGGTGAAACCTACGCAGAAAAGCCCGAAGATAAGGAGAAGCTAAATGATGCTGATTTTGCTTTAGCTATACAAGAAGCAGAAGGTAGACAAATTTATGAGTTAAATACAAAGGGCGGAGTTCTTACTCACAAAGCAATAGACTCTCTCGCAGGCCAGTCGCAATTACGAAAATTAAACTTAGCAAATAATAAGACCATTGACGACGAAGCATGTAAAAAAATTGCTATGTATTTACCAAGATTACGAAATTTAAATTTGTATGGTACTAGTGTTACTGATAAAGGATTAATTTATCTTCTTGATTTGCAAGAGCTTAGAACACTTCATTTATTTGATACAAAAGTTACTTTTCAAGGAGCAAATGAATTCAGAGGAAAGATGGAAGCAATTAGCGCTAATGATGATTTAGAAATAACTACAGGTCATGGAACTCTTAGACTTGATAGTTTTAAGCATAGTGCTTTTTTGAAAGCTACCTATCAAAAAAATGTTGAACTAGGAAGATTAGACCCCAATTGGATTGATAGGTACCCAGAGGTAAAAGCAGAAGACGGGTTAAAAAAGAAATACGAAGACGATTTAAAAAAAGAAGCAACTGATCCTATTTTAGATGAAGAAGTTCCATGAGACAAACAAAGTATAAATCGCTCCAGCAACTTCGAGCAGAAATTATTAAAAAGATTTTGGATGACAATACTTCACCTGTTAGTGTTACAAGATGTTACGAAACTTTATTTGGAGCAACAATACCTCGTGAAGCAAATAAAGATGGAAAATTTGAGGTTACGTTATAATATATTAGAAAGATATGGGTATGTTTGATGAAATAAACGTTGGTAGGACGTATTTGAAAGACTTGCTTACAAAAGAGCAAGAGAAGGTACTAAAAGTCGGTGATGATATGTACCAAACGAAATCGTTAGAGAATGCGTTATATAATTATCGAGTTTATAGAAGAAAGTTATGGCAGGACGACTCTTCGTTTTCATTATCAGAAAAAAAAGATGATAAGGTAAAGAAACCGAATTGGGTGTGGGTGAAGAAAAATCTACAAATAGAATTTTACACTGAGGTTATTGAAAATGGTAACAGTCATTGGTTTGAATTTGCTTTTACATTTGTAGATGGTAAAATCGACACAAAAGAATTAACTGATTATTCTACAAGATCAAAAGCGGAATTAGACAAGGAAGAGGAAGAATGGGCAATAATTAAAACTTACTATGATGCATATAAAAAGAAGACGTCAGTTCGTCTATTTGATTTTCTAGGTAACATGTTTATGCGCTTGTCTACACGTTTTAATAGAAGGTGCACTGTACCAGAAGAGATAAAGAAAGAAGCATATAAAGCGGCAGGAAAAGAATACAAATGTTTTCCTGACTTCTGATAAATATATATGTGCATCGTGACTCACATTTAATATTTGAATCTTATATTAACGAAGATTGGAAAGATCGAATTCCAAAACATTTATTATTTAACACGGCATTAGTGTCCGCCTCATTAGGGGGTTTAGAAACTCATCGGACAACACAATACATCAATCGCGTATACGATGTATCAAAACAATTACAATTAATGGATGAATTGTCTGCAGATTATCAAAATGCTATTATGAAAAATGAGCCTATTGATCAAGCAGCAAAAGATTTTTATGATAAAACAGTAACACTACGAGAGATTAGTCCTTCAGCTGTTACAAAAGTCTTTCAAGATTTAAATTTGTTTAAAGTAAGAAACTCCGACATGTGGGATAGAATTGGAAAATTTGACGATGTTTTTTATAAACATGTAGACGAACAAAAAAAAGAAGAGGAAGCAGAAAAGGTTGCAACTGAACCTTATCTAAACAGCGCTAACGATGAAGAAATATTAACTCAATACAAGCAACCTTGGCGGGCTGCTGGTGGGGGTTATGGTAAAGGGTACATGCAACAAGACTAATGAATAAGGACACCCGGCTGATATTTGAGAATTATGCGAGGTCACTTAATGTGGCTGTAGCTGATTCATCAGCCGGGCTCCCCATTGGTAAAAAACCATTTGATGAAGATGCAGAAATTAGCCCAAAGAAGTTAGTTAAAAAAATATCTAACTTGCCTTTGTTACATCATTATTTTGAGGATGAAATTTTACGTAGCATAGAAGATGCTGCAGGTGAGTTGACGATGGCAAACGCCGGCCCGCAGGCCCGCGTCGAAAACCCCACAGCAGCTGATTTGGCAATCTATCAAAACCTGGATAAATGGTCGGGACCTAATCCAATTGGCCATGAGACGATTGACGAGGGGGTACAAAAATTATTAGATACATTTTCAAAAGATCTAACACAAAAAGTTGCTAAAGAATACATTAAAAAATACGCATATGAAGATGCTGCAAAATACAGAAGAGATAATGTAGACAGAACCGGTACGACAAACCCAGAAAACTTTAAATTTTTACCAGGGGGGGATATTTATGTTAAAGATGAGATCATGAGACAAGCTGTACCTCGTGAACTCGCTCCAGAAAAACCAGAAGGTAGGGTTGTCGACTACCAGTGGAAAGAAGTAGCTGATTACGATCCAAAAAAGGTTTATTGGAACCCATCTAGTCACGATGACCAACGCGGCTTAAGCCCGGTTGAGGCGCACCACCAATTGAATAATATCTTTGAAGAATTTTTTGGTGAAGGATATGATTTTAGGCATTTTGTTGATGTTCTTGTGAATTCTGGGTTTGAAGATCCTCTAAAGATAATGGAGAGCTTAATAAAAAATCCTAATATAGAAAAAATTAGAGATCTTTTTGCAAGACATGATAAATGGCGCACTGAGCGGAAAAAAGAACAGCTTAAGAGAGGCAGTCAAGAAGGGGAAGATTACGTTACTGTTAAAAATTATCCAAACGGGTATACATGGAGACAAATGATATCTAGAGCAGGTTGTGAAAGAGAAGGAGCATTGCAAGATCATTGTGTTGGTGACTACAATCCAACAAGGATTAATTCTAGAATATTCGCGCTTGTTGACAACAAAGGGGATTCTCACATAACTATCCAGGTTGGGCAACGTTTCTGGGGTACTGATCAAATAGACGATATACAACAAATAAAAGGAAAAAGAAACTCAAAACCAAAACCAGAATACATTCCTTACATAGAAGATTTTATATCAAATAAAGGAGGTTTACCTGATGCAAGATTTGGGGAGAAGGTACACATTGGATCCGGACCGGCACCGACTGGAAAAGGCGACTTTAGCGCGCTCTACGGCTTCTCGAACACCGGCGGCATCGAAACACCTGGTCCAATTGTAGTTACCAATGATGGGGAAAATATAGGGTGGGAATTTCATCAAGAACATAGTCAATATTATCCAAAAGGTAAGGCCCCTTCATCTAATGAATATTATGATTGGATAAAGGGAAAAGTAGTACCGGCCGAAGAGCTGCAGCCGTGGCGATCACAAAACCAGAATGGGAATGAATAAAGACACACAACTGATATGGGAAGCTCGCGGGCAGGACGAACTTGCCCGGATCCATGGACCCGGTCGAGATCCCTGGCAAAAATTACAAAGGGAAAGAGAAAAAGAAGAAAAAAAGAAGAGAAGAGAAGCAAAGAAAGCCCGTCCTGAACCAAAACCGAGAGGTATATCACTTCCTTCACCATCAAATCATGATATAAAAACTGGAAAAGATTGGCAGTTTGTTTTTAACAACCTTTTTGAGTTTATGACAAACAATAACCTTACTTTAGTAGATATGGGTGACGGGCAACCTGGGAAGTTAAAAACTTTTTTACAGTACATGTCCATCCGCGATCCTATCCTGAAATATGTTGTTAAAGGGACCCCGGGAGCGAAAAATTGGATTGAGATATCTTCAAAATTACTACTTGATAGTGTATACACTAAAGATATAAGTGATATTCTTCCGGATCTTGCGAAAACTCAGGAAGTTATGCGTAGTCAAGCAACAGATGAGTTCAAAGAAAAGACAGGTTATATGCAGTATTTTAATTTATATAGTGCTGATTGGCATGCACGAGCCAGTCGCTCCCCGCGATTAAGAAGCGGGGCCACAGTGCAAGCAGCAAAAGGGGGATTAACTAATAATCAATTAAAAGACATAATTGAAAATGCACCCGCCCTGGGCGATCGCCAAATGCTATCCGTTTCAGATTTCGATCAAAAAGAAATTATTAATAAATTAAAACAAGTAGCAATTATAAAATATGGGTATAAACCACATTCTCCATTTACAAGATCGGGTAATATAGGTAGAGAGCGCGCCGGTAGGTATAGGATTGGTCTAATATATGCAACTGCTGATTCCCCTTTACATGATTTATATGATAGTACGGTACCATTAGAATTAAACCGCAACATAAATGAAAGTTTAGGAAAAATAGGATATAAAGAAGGTGAAAAGAAAGGACAAACAGTAGATGTACGTAAAAGAAGTCAAAGCCTTATTGCCCGGGCAAAATGGGAAAACAAAGAACGTTATGGGTTCTTAACTTGCGAAAAATGCAAGTTACAACCGGCGAAAGATTATTACCATCAAGGTCAAAAAGTTTCTGAGAATCTAGCAGATAGAATAATTGAAGGTCACCATAAAAAAGGTGTACAAGAAATAGAAGCAACTACAGCCGATATACAATGTCTATGCAATAATTGTCATATATATGAAACACAAAAAAGAATTATTAACATTTAAAGACTTCTTTTTAGAAGAGAGAGCACCTAATGTTGATCTTGACACAAGGGCGAATCAGTATATTGATGCTTTTGGAAAGGGTATCATAAAGAATGATATGACACTTCAGGCTATTGGTGCAAAATTATTCGAACTACATCCTGATGATCCGGGGTTCAAATGGACTAATACTATAACTCGTATACAGAAAGTGGTAGGAGATGAGCCAAGAAGAGACTATTATCCAAGAAAAAGCTCATATCCTGAAGGTACTATAGAACAAAAATTTAGATGGGTCGGTACGAGAGATGAAAAGGTGAGAATTGAAAAATTAGCAAGCTATGGTAACAACGGTAAACCTATTAAATGCGATATATGTTTCTTTGATCCTTTAAATACTAGATGGCAATCTATTTACCCGGGCATTACACAAGAAAATTCTAAACTTATGTTTGAAGTTCACCATAATAAAATGAAAATATCGGCTGGAGAAAGGATAACTAACCCTATTGAAGATACTCTTGTGTTGTGTGGTAACTGTCACGCAATACAAGATGCATTACAATAAAATGAATAAGGACACACATCTAATATATGAATCTTATCTTACTGAATTGTTCGATAAGCCATATGTAGTTACAGGCCCTCACCCTCTTCGAGGCCCTGATGGTGATTATGTGACAATGTACTCTTTCTTTACAGGCCATTCTCCTGATGGTCATGCCTATCCTACATACGTTAAATTTTCTACGAGGGACTTTCAAGATGTGATAAAAACATTAGGTGATGTATGGGACACGGTAAACTCTCACATAGAAGAACACTATCCTGACTCTGTTAACCCCGAAAATGTTGTAATGCAAGAATTTGGGTTTGGTCAAAGTCCACGTGAAGACGGACCATTAGATTATGACTTGACAGGCGAACAAGGGCATTCAGCTTCTAAATTATTAGCTACATTAGTAAAAATAGCAGAACGCCACTCACGTGGTAAAAATGCTCCTCATATTTTAGAAATATCTGCTAGTAATGCTCCCGCAGATGAAAAAAGAGGGCCTATCTATCGTAAATTAATAGAACGATTCATAGCGGGGCATCCAGAGTGGGGAGTAATACAATCGTCTGACGACTCATATGATCGTTACTACGTATATAATAAAAATTATGTCCCGTGGCTCGAAGATGAAAAATTGAAAGAATTAATAGAATTACCATGAACAAAGATATAAAATTAATATGGGAACGTTTTCTGTACACAGAAAAAGATTCAATTCATCGCGAACGAAAGCCCCAACCCGATCCGGAGGATGATGATGGCATGACACCGCTAGATTTGGCCATTAAACATAAGAATACTGAAATGGCCGACCTCCTCCGCAAACACGGCGGCAAGACGGGTGAAGAATTGAAAGCTGACAAACTTGAAGATGCAGCTGACTTAATTGAAAGAATATACGGAGCATATAAACCTCATGAGGGACAAAAAGAAAATATATTAGATTATTTCAATGAGTTCGACAGGCCCGGCAGCCAAGACAAAATAAGAGAGATACTTCAGAAGAAGATGGTATCTATCCTTAGGACTGATCCTGGTAGTGAAGATGCAAGGAAGTTAATGAACATTATGATCATTATAGGTCAGCCAAAAGGTGGGGGTAATTTGCCTCCTGTTTTTTAGAAATGAATAAAGACACGCAACTGATTTGGGAAGCATTCTTAGGAGAGTCATATTTTGATTCGCACTGGAAGCTTCCTGAAGGGCACGAAGATTGGCGTGTCAAAAACAAAGACGAACTTGGTGCAATAGGTATACCGATTGAACTTGCTGTTGATTTGATGTTAAAGGGGAGTAAACCTATGACGATGCTGGATACGGACGATAAAAAGCAAAAGAATATGTTAGATAATCTAGTTAGAATGGGATGGCCGGCGAAGGAAGCTGACAAGCACCCAGACCCGAAACGTCATCGAAACCTCGTGTTCGTCGGCATAACTCAAGATTGGGTTGAGAAAGGTGTACAAGCATGGTACGATAATGATGATATTGAAATTGGTAAAGCTTTAGGTTTTGGAGAACATTCTAAGGATCTCAGCGACCCGGAGTACCAGGCCAAAGCCATGGCCAGGGCCAACACTGTAACAATAGATGGTGTTGTGTACCCTGTAGGTAAAGATGGTCTACCGATAGTTGACGATGACGCGCGCCCGTTACCAGAATGGTACCACAAATATATCAAAAGCAAGGGAGGCGACGTCGACTTTAACACTCCAGAATTATGAGAGACAAAGACACACAACTGATCTGGGAAGCTTTTTGGGATGAAGAAACCTATTGGCAAGATGGTGACGTTAAGGTCACAATTAAAGACGTACTTGAAATAGCTGATGAACCAATTCAGGTAGATCCAAACGATCTAAAGCATTTATTGATTCCAACTACACGAATACAAGCAAGAGTTGATGCAGCAGACTTAAAACACCCAATCGTAGTGACAATGCGCAACGGGGAGTATAAAGAAATATTAGACGGGCAACATAGATTAGTTAAAGCATTAGCGCGCAGCAAGCACTTGGCCCGGCCAAGAATTAGCGTTAGAGTACTTAACTTAGATGAAGCTCCAGAAGAGTATCAACAATTATTTAAATGAACAAAGACACACATCTAATCTGGGAACAATATTCATCAGATACATTTCCTTTTAAACAACCTGGTGAAGAATGGAATAAAGGGACTTGGGGAATAAAAATAGGTGGGAATGATTTTGAAGGGAAAGTAAAAGATTTAATAAAAAAGACTGCAGATTCTCCAGTACGACAAATTTCGGTAGACTCAGTAAAACGTTTGTCATTTTTTACTCCTGATTATGTCCCCAAAGAATCCGATTCCGTAATGATAAAAAACAACAAATGGAAAAACTTTTCTGACTTAACTGATGAAGAAAAAGAAGAATATAAAGCACGTTCATCAAAGGAAGTAGACAGAGTAGATTTAAAGTATCCAATTATTATAGTAGTAGATGAACGCGAAAAACCATCCCATATTGTAGATGGTAGCCACAGAATAGCTAAGGCTGTTAAATTAGGTATGAAAACACTCCCAGCAAAAGTCTTCACTGAAAAAGAAGTCTTGACTTCCTGGCGAGAGTTCATATCCTAATAGCATGGTACGATACATATTACCTTTTTTAATCGCAGGTTCTGTTTTGGCAGAAGATAAGGGTCCCCCTCCGCATGCAATAATGAAAAAGCCTTCAAAGGTTATTAATCACGCTGGGTTGACAAGAGAAGAAGTAGCAATTGCTAGATCAGGACAAGATTTCTTTCCTATTCACGACATTGTATATAAGGAGACTGTTTTTGTTCCGATGGAGAAAGCAATGGAATACTTTCTCAAATCAATGAATTATTACAATAAAGCTTTGTTTAGAGAGATAAAGAAAGCTATAATAAAAGCAAAAAAAGAAGAAATAAAGGTATTTGTTAACATAGTTGGGGGTGGTGACACTCCGGAGCATGCATTTGGCGCACGCAATAATGTTTATAAAATAGATAAATTTTCTAATGGTCAGTACACTATTTTATTTGTCACCCCTGATGGGAGAATCTGGCAGGACCATTATCATAGTGGAGAATATGGTAAGCTAGGAAGGGATGGGGTGTCATTTCAGCATGCTGTTAAAACGTTTGGAGCTAGTGACATAAAAAAGGCAATTGATAGAGCAAAAGCTTCAAATAAAGCATACGATTGGGAAGTTACTGTGAAGTTTCCTGATATGAACCCTAATATCTATATATTTGACACGTATGACTTGTATGAGGAATGGATGAATAGGACGAGATACCCGCTTAAGTATTCAAAAGTTGCAAAGGTTCCAGTGAATTTAGAATTTCCAAAATTAGAATTAACTGCTAAAAATGAATAAAAAAACATTCAAAATCAAAAAGCTTGCTCTTGCGAACCATGCAAGAGCAGTAAACTACTACGACGATTTTATTAAAAAAGCCTCAGAAGAAGTACGAGGAGATAAAAAAGGTATGTCTCTCCTCCGAGACATGAATGAGTCAGTAGTACATAACGTGTTCTCTTTCAATAGGTTAACTCACTACTATGAAATGCTTAAAAAACACATTGACGAGAAAACGGAACTACCATAAAATTAAGGCATGGAAGATAAATCAAAATGTATGAGTTTATAGAATTAGAAGAGATACAAATGAAAGGTGTCATGGTCGGAAGAAAGCGAAAGGTGTCGGTAAATGTGAACGAGATTTATTCACTAACCCCAGGGCATGGTTCCGATGGTTGTCAAATAGAAACAAAACGAGGCACTATTTATACAAGTGAATCATACGATCTAGTTAACACTTTAATCAAAAAATTAGCAATAACAGCATGAGTGGCGGAATAACAAGAATAGCACCGGAGTCAATTATTGGTGAACTGACCAATTGGACAATTGAAGCAAAAAGCTGGTATAATGATGGTTGGACAAGACAACATTATCAAAATCAGTTGGATAGAATCTTTAGTCATGTTGATAGAATGCGTATGAGTAAAGAGGACCTCGAAATGGAAGAGGAAAAGGCAAAATGGGTTTGTACGGAGTGCGGAAAGAGCACATTCGAAACCGATTACGACTATTTGGTAAGTTCGACAATGCATTTAGGGTGTCAATTAAAGCTAGAAAAAGAAGAGTTGACTATTTAGGGATTGTCACTATAATTATTTGAGTTATGAATGAAGATGTATTTACGGGATCGATTGATGAGTTGTTGGAACATGTTACCGACAATCAACAACAATTGATAAAAGAAGCAGATAATTTTGCTGGTGATGATTTCGCGATGTTTGAAAGAATGTTGGAATCGATGGTAGATGAAGGGCTTTTAAGAAAAGAAATTATAAACGGAGAAACTTTTTATTCAAATAATCAAGAAGATAAATTATGAAAATTGGAGATAAATTCCATAATCTAGAGGACCTGATCGGTATCAAAGACTGTGATGGATTGAACGGACCAGATCAAATTGTTAGACGAGCAGATCTTAACTTTGGCGTCTACAAGGATGATTTGTCCAAGCACGATAGCAGCCTTGACGGGTTTTATGCTATAAAAAGGGACGATAATGATAGAGTGTTCAATATCGTTAGGAATAATTACTCAGTAATTCAAACTCGTGAAACATTAGACCCATTTGACGAGATTGTAAACGACTATGGGGCTAAATACACCAATGCGGGTACTTTGAATGGTGGTGGTAAGATTTGGGTTCAAGCTGAATTGCCTGAAAAATTGCGATTCAATAATCCAGATTTTGACAACGACGTTTTGGCTAGTTACATTATGTTGTTGATTGATCATACGGGTACTGGATGTAATGCAATGTTTCCTTTTACTAACAGGGCAGCATGCAACAACCAATTCTTTTCATTTACGTCAGCAGCACGTAGGCACGGGTTGTCAATTCGACACAGAAGTAATTGGAAGGAGCGCCTTGAGGTTGTCCGCGGAGCATTTAGGAATGCGATCGCAGGTAATGAAGTGTTCATGAGGAAAGCTGAGAAGCTAACTACGTGGAAGATTTCTGAGAAGGAAGTGAGAGGTTTCACAAATGTAATCTTTCCAGATATTCGAAAGGCTGATGAGAAGCGTGACCACGCTACCAGTCAAGAGAAGAAGCGGGAAGATGTTGTAAATCTTTTTCATAGAGGTCTTGGTAATCGTGGTCAGACACGCTGGGATGCATTCAATGCAGTTACTGAGTACTTAGACCACCATCAGGGTTCAAAACGAATTACGAAGTCTTTGGAGTCGGAAAAAGTCGAGAAGCGAGACAATCGCAAGACTTTTGAGAGGCGTTTCATCAGTAATATGACTGGTGGTATCAATAACAATTTGAAGCACCGAGCTTTCAAAACGTTACTAACTGAGAAGGCTTTCCAACGCGTTGTCAAGCCTGAAGTGGTATTTAACTAATGCCCTTTTACAAGAAGGATAGCACAATCTTACGGTTTAAGCCTAGCAAACTTAAGCCGGAGGTTGAGGTTAGTCGAAACGACAAATTGTTCAATGTACTTGAACCAAATGTAGCGGAAGATTTTGATCTGCCATGGAATTGTTTCGAGTGGGAGGATAAAAAAAGGAAGTACGGAAAAAGAGCAATGTTCAGAACAGCTCGTTTCAAAAATAGATATGTCGACTTAATCGACATCGATGAAAGAATGAGAAACAATCGCAGAGAACTAGTTTATACTGTATGTGATGAAGACAAAGTAATGAGAGTACCTGCAAAATTTCTTCAAGACTTTTGTTTATGAGTGTTCAAAAAAGATATATAGAAGGGTTAGATTTTTTTAGACTTGTAGAGTTCTTTAAAGATAAAGATAATCATCTTCGTTGTACAATAATTCCAAACGAAGAAGAAAGAATGGACGGTGACAGTAGGTTTTACATTTATGCCCATTATGTTGAGGATGAATTGGTGTATATTGGAGAGAGTTCTGACGTACTAAAAAGAAGAATGAATTATTATTGTAGCCATGTAGGTATGACTAACGTTAGAGTCAGAAAATATTTTAACGAATCGTTGAGGAAGAAACCAACCTCTGATATTTGTACTTTTATTCATATGCCACAACAAATATGTGTTTCTGAAAGCGTTACAATTAACCCTTATGTGGCTATTGAACAAACTCTAATCAATATGCTCAAACCTAAACTTAATAGAAAAGATGTTTTGAAATATGGCCCGACGAAAAAAAGACCAAGAAAGTACAGAAGGTAAGTTATGAAAAAAGAAACTAAGAAAGATATAAAAGAGGCTCTTATAGGTGGTGCTATAGCTCTTTTTTTAATATGGCTTGTTTCTGGTTGCACTACTACTCAAAATGAGAATTATGAACAATCAAGAGCTTATCAATATTATGTTATTGATGAGAATTCAGATCAACCAGATGCCTATTTTGAAACAAAAAAAGAAGCTGAGAGTTATAAGAAGTACTATGAGAAACACCATACTTATAAAATTGTATCCATAAAATAAAATGAAGTTAGATGAAGCAATAAGAATTGGAGAGGGAGTAGGACTTACAACTGTTGAAGAGTGCGTGAATAATATTCGTGGTTTTGCGATGAGTATTTTTCCCTACTCTATGATAAATGAAGAACTAGACGAACTCTACAAAGATTACGATAATTATATAAAACAAAATGAAAAAATACATACCACAACACAAACTGTTTGAAAAGTATAAAGGAACCCACTGTAAGTTTTACATAGCGAAATTTACAAAAAAAGACAACGACGTTGCATTTCATAAGTTTGGAACAACGACGTTTAAGAATGCTGAAGATAGGTTTAAGGTAGAGCCAGAACAGTATAAAGATTACGATATAAAAGTAAAAGCTACAATCATTTGCGAAAATAGAGATAAAGCAGAGGAGGTAGAAAGCTTCTTTATCGATAAGTATCCTAAGAATATAAGCTTGATAGTAGAAGACCATAAGTACATGCCCGAGCTAGGGTTCAGTGGCATTACAGAAATCCATCAATGCACAAATGGTAGCTGGTCAACGGTTTACGCCGACTATTTGCAGAAAAAGGGCGAGTATATGTGCAAATTCAGATTTCCAGTTAAATAATTTTATGAAGAAGTTTTTATTTATAAGTTTAATCACATTATTTTTACTAACAGGTACAGCTGCACCACTTGATAAAAATTCTAGGATAGATGTTGAGATAAACGTCCATGGACTTGTTTGTACATCTTGTGCAATTGGAATTAAAAAGAAGCTATCAAAAGTATCAAATATTATTCCAACTTCCATAATGTTAGATATTAAGAGACAAAATGTGTACCTTGCTTTATTTGATCCATCAGCTAAACTAGATGAAGAACAAGTAAAAGCAGCGATAAAAAAAGCTGGGTACGAAGTTACGTACATTAAATTTTTAACCCCTACCCCGATAAAAGCATGAAATTAGAAAGTAGAATATTTATTTGTTTAGTAGTGTTAACAATTTTTGTTTATGCTACCACATTGAAAGGTGAAAATCCTTATGACGGAATTAGTAAGAGAAATGCATTTGTATTATTAGACAAGTTACCCGTTGAGGTGAAGCCAGAAGATTATGTTACAGCACCCACTATGAAACTATATCTAACTGGCATAGTGAACTATCAAAATATAACAAATGTATTTTTGTATTCGAAAGATTTACCGAAAAGATTTATTACACTCAACCATCGTAAGCCAACTGATTCCGGTGTAACTCTTATTGGAGTATCAAATGAATTGGTGGAGGTAGACAACAATGGAGTATTGGAATTATTATCATTTAGCACGCATAAATTGCCAAATATTATTGGTCCAATGCCAGTTGGTAAAAGACCTACTGTTGTTAAAAAGGAAAGTAGTAGAAGTAGATCTAGTAGAGATAGAGAATCTAAGAAGCCGACTGTAGCTGCTCCAACACCTAATATTATAAAAGTACCATCTCGTCGCTCTCAAGTTGATCCTAGAATTATTGAAAAGAGTTTAGAGTATATTAGTAAAATGGATGATAGTGATAAGAGAGATGCTTTACTTAAAAGAGTAGAAAGTTTGCAATCCGGTCAACATCAGATAAAATCAGATATAGATCAGAATGAAAGACGTAGACAGTATGATGAGTGGAGAAAAAGGAGCGAATAATGTGCCAGCTTAGCTCAGGGGTAGAGCATCGGTTTTGTAAACCGTCGGTCCTTGGTTCGAATCCGAGAGTTGGCTCCATTTCAGTTAAAATAAGTTATGAAAGAAGAAACTAAGAAAGATAAAAAACAGCAAACGTCCGTAATCAAACCCGAACCGGCGTTAGTAGAGCTACAGCGCCACCCATTGACAAGTCGTGGAGAGCCTCATGCAAGATACCAAGAGATTATAAAAGAGCTAGCTCAAGCGCGCTTGGCCAAGAAAAAGAAAATCTAGTTCTTGACTCTTAAAAGGAACTTACCTATAATAAGTATTGTAGGTGAGAGATGAAAAAAATAATAAAGGCAAGGTTCCTGATTAAGTTTAATACAGGCACGAGGATTCAAAAACCTAAGAAAGGTAAAGGATCATATTCAAGGAAGGGCAACCGTAGAAGTCCTTCCTTTTCTCTTTAATTATTAACATGACTTTCTCATTTGCTACAGTTTGTGTAGGTAGACCTTATGTTGATTATTTTGCTAGTATAATAAAAAACTATTTTGATAAAAATATACCTCAATCTTCAAACATATATATCCACACAGACGATCCTTACTATTGCGGCTTTAAATTCAAAGAATATAAAAATGTAAAAATTATCGACTTCAGGACTGAATTAGCCGCGTACGGAATAACGCCATTCAACTACAGGGACAACGATTGTATTAAAGTTAAGTCTTTCTTAAAAACGTTTTACTTAGATAGAAACGATATATTATTTTACGTTGATGCTGATATGATTCTCCATCACTACGATGAAAATGAATTCGAAAAACAATTTTGTAATGAAGGGTTTTATTATGAATTATGTCACACTTACGAGGAGGAAAAAGACATAGAAGAGCACACAATGAAGAGAGTGAGACAAATTAAAGAGATAGGCTTCCCTTTACAGTTTATGAAAAAAGATAATAAGATAATTTTTCCTATCGAAAGGTACTGGGGCATAAAGAGAACTTTTGATCAGAAAGAGAAAGTTTTTATGAATGAGTTTGCTTATCTCTTCGATTTGATGATGAGGAATGGAATGAAGGATGATCTCTACACCGAAACTGTCGAGATAGGGCATTGTGTATCAAAAGCTTTTGGTGATAGTAACTCTTTGATATCAAATGGGTTAACATTTGTTGAAACTTCTGGCGCTACTGGTGATCTTCGATAATTCTTATGTTGACAGGGTTTGGGAACTACCCTATAATTATTGCATGTTAAATGGCATGACAGTAGGAGAGGTTTTAGAAGCTGAGAAGCTGCATTACAGAGATCTGGTTGAGATGCTCAAAGAGAAGCATGGCATCAAGAGGAATTGGGAGTATGATTTGATTATGTACAATCAAGTCTCGGTCGACAAAGACATTCTCGACGATCTGATGAGGCAATTATTTGATTTGGCATATTTGAGAGGCAGGGGTGCAAATGCAACTGAGCCACCCAGCTTGGAACCTGATCCTCAAATGACTTTAAACTTCAGACCTAAAGAAGAGGAGTATGACGAGTTGTATCAAGAGGAATTGGATAAGAATCCGCTAGGGTGGGCATAATGATTTCGCGGGGTGGTCAAACGGTAAGACGGCTCTCTGCAAAAGAGCAATTGACGGTTCGATTCCGTCCCTCGCGTCCATTCTTATTGAACTGAATTCGGAACGTACATATAATTAAAGCATGCTAAGTGATAAAGCAAAAGAGATAATTGACGGAACATTTCATAAGCTCTGGAGAGATGAGATGGAAGCAGAGTCGAGAATGGACAAAGAGACATTTAAGATGAAAGCATTTTTCTATATGCAAGAATTGGAAGATATGAAATTGTCAATTGATTGGAAAAAGGTAGAGAAATTTATTGAAGAGGAATGGGAAACTGGATACTGCACAACCTGGGGCGAAATTATCCATAACAACTTTTATAATAAGGTAAAGAAATGTTAAGAACACTAACCCTTTTATTGTTATCGTCAGCAATTGTAAATGCTGCTCCGAAGATGGAGATTAAGATAGCATATCAGAAAGTAACCCCCTTGGGCCATCCATATGGAGGTCCTGGAGGTATCTATTTCAAAATTACGGACATAGATCCTCTTTTACCCTATTGGGTTCAATACTCTTATGATTTTAAGAAATGGAAAGATTTATATAATTTTGGAAGCTTTGGAAATAATTCTACATCTCCTATTTTTCATTGGTATGAGCTACCTCCGGAGAAATGTTTCTTCAGAATCGTTCAGAAATTCTAGTGGAGGAGGATTGGGAACTACCCTATAATTATTGTATGGTAATTGTTACGAAGAGTTTGAAATACACAGACCAAACAGGAGTTGAAGAGCCTTTCATTACATATGTTGATGCAAAGGATGAGAGTTGGAAGATCAATATGGAGCAGTGCACCGTTTATCGAAAAGAAGACGGAAAGTATAATATTAAGGGTACTGTTTATGCCACCGAAGCCAACGATAGGGGAATAGAATTGGAGTACGTTCGCCCATTCAAGTCAAGCCGAGGAGGAGTATTCCACTTGACGAATTAAGGAACGAAACTATAATTAGAGGAGTTAATATGATGAGTTTAGACTTTAAACAAACGGAATTACGGCAGGTGTGCGATATTGTAGTACCTGATATTTTTTATCGTAGAATGGTGACCGGTATCAAAACAATTGATAACGATCTCTTGAATGAAGGATTCCTCCCAGGATCGACCATGACAGTTACAGCACAGGCTGGTTGTGGTAAGACCACATTTATGGTGCAGTTGTTGGATGGTTTGGCTAAGAATGGCTACAGGGTGGGGTACTGCTCTGGTGAGGAGAATGTTTATCAGCTTACATTTACTTGCAAACGAATTCGTTGTAATACATTGAGTATTGCGAATGTGAGTGATGTTGATGAGTTGGCAAAACTTACAGAAAAGCTCGACTATTTGGTAATTGACAGCTTTCAGGCTTTGACTACAAAGACGAAGATGAATCATATGGCCAAAGAGCGATATGCAGTGCACACGCTTGTTAAAGCTGCTCAGAAGAATGAGTGTTGTATAGCATTTGTGATGCATTTGACTAAAGGTGGTAAGCTAAAGGGATCGACTGTTGTACCTCATACGGTTGATGCCAATTTGAATATTGCTCCAAATCCAGATGTGGATGAGGAAGCTCGATCGATTTGGTTTTCGAAGAATCGATTTGGTCCGACCAATTGTGTTGACTTGTATATGACAGCTCGAGGGTTTGATATGACCGCGAAGGTGATTGTGAATAATGACAAAAAGTTCGCCGGTAAAGCTAACAAGAAGGATAAGATAAAGAAAGAAATTATTAAATCTGAAGAGAAGATATCTGTTAATGATCTTGTTGAAAAATATAATATAAGTGAGGTGTATGCAAATACAGCGCTTAGGGAATTGACCAAAGAAGGTAAGATGTTGAAGATTGGCAGAGGGTCTGATGCAAGATGGCTGACAAAAGAGATAGTAGAGAAGAGAGCACAAGTGGCCCTCAATTGAAGACGACAGTAATCTCTTGGAAAGATGAGCGTTGGTCAGCAGATAAAGAAACACTTGATGCAATAAACAAAAGACTCTTCGGGATGCACCCGAGACGTAAATACTTTCATGAAGTATGTCGTCATTTTGTGGATAGGTTTTTCTCTTTCATTGTACGGATTTACGTACGTTTGGCAAAAATTCACAGAGAATAAAATTGAAAATGTCATACCGGATGGAATAGAAGAAAAGGGTGTAGAATATATTGACCCTCTCAAGGAACTACATTTCGACGTAAGAGAATATAGATTGCTGATAGATAACCTTTCTCTCCCTGATGTTTCTAAAAAGATAGAGGAGGAGTTGCCCCCTAATGATATCTTATCGGAGAAGTTAAAAGATAATTTCAAGAGTCGACCTGAATACAAATGGCCTTCTTTTTTCGATACCAATTTTGATGAACCACTTCAATAATATTATTGATAATTATAAATATCTTCAGGGTGCTTAAAAGGTACGGGTTGAAATTAAGTTTTTTGTTTCTAGTGCTGTACATGATCTATGCCTGTGCATGAGATTATTAGAAAAAATAGCAGTTTATATAATCTTCTCTCCATTTATTCTTTTTGAGATATGTTCTAATATATTAGACTACATTTGGTATTGTATAAAGAAATATATCCTCAGAAAGTAATTGAACAGAATTGGGAACTTGCATATAATTATTGCATCATGAGAATGACGGTCTTAGAGAAGAGAAGAATTAACATATCAGCCAAAGAGTTTGAGGATGATATGGATATGGATGAATTGGATTTTCATATGGCGATGGTTTTGGAAGCGATGGAAGGTCATTTGCAAGAATTGCAAACCATGCACTGGAAAATTAAGAAACTGAAGCATCCATATAAAATCACTGCATTCTTGGAGCATTCTGAGATGAAATTGGAAGAGATGTGCACCAAAATGCTCTTCGATTTGGATAAAGAGGATCGTCCAGAGCCCTGGAATAAAGATTGATCCGAATAGGGAACTTACATATAATATTAGCATGGTTACGATAAGTGATTTAGAATTGATGGATGTTTGCGTTTTAGATGGTCATGGTGATGCATGCATAGTGGTTGCGATCCGAGAAGATGAGGTAGACTTTTATCGAGACGGAGAGGGATTTACTTATAGAATGGATGATTTGTTCTATTGGTTGGTTGGTATTCAGGGTAAAGGTGGTAATAAGAATTTCAGCCCCTGTTATCGGAATGATCACGAGCCCAATGCAGATCACAAATTTGTGAATGTTCATGATCTGGCAAAAGTCGGATGTGAAGAGATGTTCGATCACGATTTAGCAGCATTTGGTGGTTGAACAGAATAGGGAACGTCCATATAATTATAGCATCATGAGAATGATAAGAGATTACAACAAGATCGAGGAGTGCCAAAAAAGTGTTGAGAACACTTATGAGGTCGCTAAGAACATTTACGGATATCTGCTCTCCAAAAAGGATGAGATGGATGAGAACACCTACAGGACACTCACACATGATGTGATGATCATCATGGATGATGACGATCTGGCATGTCCAGTGACTGGAGGAAGTTGGGATCAATTCACTAAGAATATGAAAGCCGATGGATTTGAGGTGTCAGCATGAGTGTTAGAGAAGCAGGCAAACTTATTGAGGCACGAGAGCAGATGCAAGAGAACATCCGCACATATGCAATGGAGAACCATCTGATCAGATTGGCAAATGATGAGGTTTTGGATAATCTTTGTCAAATTGTTGTTGATGGCTTTTCGGAACTACAATATAATCTTAGCAGTTGTTATGACAGACATGCATAAAGTTTTTGCGATATTAGATGAGATGAGAGAGACATGCACAGAGGAGTTCATGAATGAAAAGCTCGCTGAGGAATTGTTTCGATATCTCGGAGGTGATGAGTCTCTGAGAGCTCTTGAATGGATTACAAGATTGTGGGAGATTAAGATCACAGAGGATTTGAGCGACTTCGCAACGGATTAAATTTATGAAAAGCATACTTACAGCAAACGTGATGAGAAATAAAGACGCAAAATATGATGAGAGGCACCAAGGCCCATATGATAGGGGCGCAGCAGATAGCTGGTACATTCGTCCGAGATGTCCTCACTATTACGGAAAGTCGAATGGTAGAGGGCTCGTGGATGGACCGAAGAGAGTCGGGATCGATGAGATGACAAAAGCTGAGATCGAAGCATATCATGCTGGATATGATGACAATGAGGCTGGTTGTGGATGTCATAAAGATTACAGTTGAAACGGATACGGAACCAGCATATAATTAGAGCATGGTAGATGCGATCATAAAGAAGACAGTGAAGGTTGATATCGAAACAGTTGAGTCATGGATGACCACATTTGTGGAGTATGCATCGAAAGCTCAATTAGCAGAGATGTACAAGATGTGGCAGGAAGAGAATAGTCCATTTGGAGATAAGATAGAGGTGATATATGAGTGAAGCAAGTCCATATGCAATAGAAGCATTTGTAGAGATACTGAAGAATCAAGCAGGTCCTGAGAAAGGATACAGAACGATTCGCGATAAGAATTTTGAAGAGAAGGATTACTATTCGATAAATCATTATGATTGTGGAGAGAATCCGAAAAAGAGCAAAGAGTTTGTGTATGTGCATATCCCAGAGGCAGAGATTGAGTTCGCATTTGAGAAGGATACACAGAAATTAGCATTCATAGTAAATTATAAAGATTGATGACACATTTTAAGAGGAAAGAATCATTTATAGCAAGAGCAGCAGAGGAAGCTCGAAGACGACTCCTGAAGCAATGGAAGGATATACCAGACAAGAATTTAATGGGAGAGCCAAAAGACTCTTGGGAGACATTTAAGAGGAAGAATTGGAACTTATGAACTATAGAGTAAAGACGAGGAAGGGGCTAACAATTTTTTTAGATAAAGACCTAGCAGAGGATTGGGCAAAGAAATATAAGAGTAAAGTAGAATGTATAAAAAAGAGATGATATTGGCCTTTTTGGTCGTGGCAGTAATTTGCGGATTCATTATCGGGTTCGATGAGATATTCAGATATTGGAGAGTGGTTGCACTAAACTTATGAACGTGAAGTATCCAGAGATAAAAGTAAAGATGGTCGGAGAGGATGGCAATGCATTTGCAATTCTCGGAAGAGTGACGAAAGCGCTGAGAAATGCTCGAGTGCCGCTGGAGGAGAGGAAGAAATTCCAAGCCGAGGCAACAAAAACAGATTACAATAACGTCTTGCAGACAGTAATGAAGTGGGTTGAGACATATTAGAATGAAGATAAAGAGGTATAAGAGTGGAGAGTTAGATCTGACAGGAGCATTGGCTTATTTGGAAGGCAATATGAACTACTTGCAAGAGACGAATGATAGGCATTGCGTGACAGCTCAACAGGCAATAGATGAGACAGTAAGCATTCTCTATCGAATAAGAAGAGGGTTGTATAAAAACCATAAGCATTTTCAAACAATATGACAGAGAAGACAATTAGGGGATTGATTAGTCGGTTCGAAGAGAAGTGTGCGCACAGAGATGATGAGATGTGTGTGTTCATGACAGTAGCGGAGATGAGGTTGACTATAAAAACATTGAGGCATGTCAATTGGAGATTTCAACAACAGGTTGCGAAAAGGATGGCACTGTGAGTGAGTATACTGCGAGACAACGACTATTGAAGAGGCTTAATGAGGAGCTGAGAAAGAATAAATTACCATCCAACAGATGTGATATAGTAGTGGTGTTAACAATAGGGGAGGTAAAGTTAATCATAGAAGCATTGCATGGGGAGGTGTCTGGAGAGGAGTTAGACAATTATGACTCAGATGGGACGAGACCAGATCAAAATGCTCCTCCTCACATTCATATATGGAAGGATGATAGCTTCCATAAAGAGGAATAGAAACGGGCGGAAATAATAACCGTGTTGAAATAGTAAAGGTATAGCAGAGATGAACGGGTTTCAAAGACGGATTTGGTATTGTATAGACAGTATTATTGCCTGGAAAAGTGTTAGAATAGATCAAAAAACAGTTGTATGCGCACTAAAAAGGAATAGAATGTTAAAGAAAAAATATCCAAGCGTTTGCTCTCGGTAAGAGAGAAAAGAAATATACGAAATACAATAAAATGATAAAAGGTTCAATTGTTCACAAGTATTAGGTTTAAGCACTCCAGACAAACAAACGAGAAAATTATTTATTGCGTAACTCTCGAGAAATCAAGAGCGAAAAAGCCCCCCCTCTAGGCGGGTTCTGGAATTCCTTAAGGTAATACCTAATTCATGCTATCATTATATGAACAATCCTCGAGACATCAAGTTAATAGTGATCTTTACTTTACCCAGCCCTTTTGAAAAAAGGGAGTTTTCGCCAGCCCCATGGGCTTGATGCAGACCAAAACTAGTATGGTGGTACTCGCAGTACGCTATAATTATAAGAACGTTCCGTATTCCAGTCAAGCGGGTTCCATGGCAGACCCCGCGGGGCTCCCACAGTTTTTTCCTGTTGATCAGGGTTGGGAACGACCCTATAATTAGAGCATGGAAGGTAGACCAAAACCAAAATATAAAGTGGGTGATGTGATCAAGAGTGAGCAATTGCAATCTGAGAGCTCTGATTGGATAGTAGTCGACGTTGTGGTCGATGATGATTGGCAAGTTGGTTATTCTCTGATGGAGTTAGGTGAAGAGGGCATCTTTGTAGACGAGAGGGAATTAGATGGAGGAAACTGTTGAAGAGAATAGGGAACTACCTTATAATTATTGTAGTGCAAATGATGCAAATGACAAAAAATAAGATGAAAAATATAAAAGTTGTAGATGTCTATACTAGTTATGCTGAAAATAGTATTAGTTGGATTAAAGAAGATAAGTTTGATGGTGATTTTAAGAGTATTGTTGATGATGTGTTTAAGAAATATGTTGTTGATAAGATGAGAAAAGATGAGTGGGAAGAGTTTAGTGAGAGTGGTGAAGAGTTTTATGAGGTTTGTGGGATAATTGATGGAGTTGGTTTTATTAGTTATGGTGAAGAAGATTTGTTATTGGTTATTGAAGAGGGAAATAAGTGGTATGATTTGGTTGATGAGTTGAATTTAGATAGTGTTGAGAAAAGTGTAGATTTCAGTAATGGGGATTATGATGAAGTGATATGGGAGAGTTGGGTTGATTTGTTAGAAGAGTCTTTTGAGAAGTTATTGGATTAGAATAGGGAACTTGCATATAATTATAGCATGGAAGATGTGATAGAGAGAGAGTTTCTTAAGATAGTTAAAGCTTTGAAAGATGATGGTGAGAGTGATAAGGAAGGTATTGTTAATCTTTCTCATGATAATATGATGACTAATGTGAGTATGACTATAAAAGAAATTGATAAAAAGAAGATAGATTCTTTATTTGATTGAGATTGGGAACGACAATATAATTATAGCATGGAAGATATGATAAGAGATAAAGAGGGAAGAGAGATTAGGGTTGGTAGTATAGTAAAGATGAAGGGTCAAGATTGTGAAGATGGTGTAGTGTGTGGATTTGATGATGGTAGGGTTGATGTAATAGAGTTAGGAGATGGTTTTACTATTGATAGTGGTGATATAGAGGTTGTTAGTGAATTGAATGGTTAATATGAAAATGTATAAGATTGTATATAAGTCAGAATTTAGTTATACTGAAGAAGAGTTTAAAAAGCTGAAAAGTATAGATGATGAAGTCCAAGAATTGATAGATCAAGATAGTTCTGAACATTCTGATAAAGGTAATTGGATAGTAGAGATTGTATGAAAAAGTATATCCTGATTTGGTTAGAGAGTGGGAAGGCTGAAGAGCTAGAGGGCCCTATATTGAATGAATGGACTAAAGGTCTAAAGGTCAATGAAGATGGATGGTTCAAAGTTTGGATGGGTGAAGAGTATTTGATAGTGGAACAGAATTAGGAACCACCTTATAATTAATGATATGGCAAGTCCAAGATTAACATGCATAGTAACGGGTAGGGGTCGTCCGACAACGTACGACTACTTACAGAAGAAGGCGAATCGCCTGGGTGTATCTGTAGCCCAATTACAGACAAATTATGTGAGCCGCGAGGCGGTAACGCAGATCAATGCTGGTAGTACAGCAGCCGATCTTGCTGAGCGATATGGCAACAAGACATTCGCTAAGACATGGCCCAAGAATAAGACTCTTGAGGAGGTCATTGCCCTGAACAGCAGAGGTAAGGCTGGCAAGCGCAACGTCACAGCAAAGACAGATGTCCAGACGGTCGTTGTCGAGTCGAAGCTCAGCCCTGAGACAATAGCTTATGAGAAGACGAAGGCTGAGCTCATTGGCAAAGAGGCTGTAGCGGCGATCAAAGAGAAGGTTTGGGACGAACCTTTAGCGGAAGAAGGTATTTACGTCCAGGTGGATTCAGCTGAATAACACCCATCGAGAGAGCCACCCCGTCGAGTTTTACTTGTTTGTCTTGATGGGGTGGCCGTTCTCTCTCACAAAGCTTGAGAGAGAAGCTTTTATCTGAGACACGGGTAACGGAGAACTAATTATATAGAGATGTTTGGGAACCTTGGGAGGGGGCATGCCCAAAAAAAAATTTTTGGCGCGGAATTCTTAGCCTATATATTCCCCCCGTTTTGGTTAACTATTAAAAATGATTCATTCTAGACTGTTCACCTTCCAGCATATGGGCAATCATGGTAATATATTCTTTCAATATGCAGCTATGAGATACTTTGCTGACATATACGGGGGTACTCCCAGGTTACCAGAATGGGATGGATCATGGCATTTAGTTAATACAGATTTTCTCGATAGCATTTTTAAAGATAAGATCGACCCCACTCCCATCCCCCCTCACCTTCACTACACTGACATTAATGAGTATGAAGACTCACCCCACTACTATAAGGCAGTGGAAAAGGAGTGGCTCCATGATAACAATGTCAGATTGTCAGGATATTTTCAGGATACTGATCTGTTTACTGATTATGAAAAGGTTAGATCTTGGTTTAACATCCCCCCCATTCCTCCTAATAGTAATGATTTGTGTGTTAATCTCAGGATCGGAGAAGATTTTAATTTAGATGGACACGACTCCATGATACTACACCCAGATAGCATAGTGGATGCTATAGGGAACATCGAGTACGACAACTTAGTTATAATAGTGGACACGAACACCAAGAGCTATATGGATAGGTTCGCGCATTTCAAGCCGAATGTGGTGTGCCGCGAAGGGACCGCGCCGAATGAGGACTTCTTGAAGATTATGAAATATGAGAAATTGTTGATTGCTAACTCGACGTTCTCGTGGTGGGCCGCTTTCCTGGGTAACTCTAAGACTGTATATGTTCCTAATGACTTTGGTTCCGAATTCGACTTACGAACCATTCCAGGCAAAGAGTGCGTTCCCTATGATACAAAATTTATTAATATACTAACCAATGAAACACGTTAATGATAACTATCGTAACAACAACAATTAACAAGCCTACCAAAGCTATAAAAAAATATGTTGAACTTTGCAAGAAAAAAGGTTTTACATTTATTATAGTAGGAGATACAAAAACCCCGCATACACTTTATCAGCAACTTGAAAGAGAGTTACCAGGTCAGGTAATTTATCTAACTCCTGAAAAACAAGAAGAATTATACAAAGAGTTAAGTGACTGTATAGGATGGAAGACAATACAAAGAAGAAATATAGGTTTAGTACACGCTTATAAATTAGGTACTAATAATATTATTGCTACAGTTGATGATGATAATATACCTTATGAGTGCTGGGGGGATGATGTAAAAGTTGGTAAAGAAGTAGAGGTAGATTTTTATGATTCCGAATCAATAGTATTTGATCCTTTATCTGTAACAGAGCATAACTGGCTTTGGCATAGAGGATTTCCTGTAGAAGAAATACCTATAAAAAATAATATAACTTATTTAGGTAAAAGAAAGACTAAAGTTTTAGTACAAGCAAATTTATGGGATGGTGATCCCGATATTGATGCTATAAACAGATTAACAAAAAGACCTTTAGTAAAATTTAGTAATATTAAACCTTATACTACAAATAAAATTACTGTTTTTAACAGTCAAAATACACTTATTGATAGAAGTATATTAAAGTATTATAGTGTATTACCATTTGTAGGTCGTATGGATGATATTTGGGGTTGTTATTATTTGCAAGATAAAATAGATAGAGGTAGTATAATATTTGATAAACCTACTGTTTATCAAGATAGAAACGAGCAAGATTTAGTTACTAATTTAGAAAATGAAATAATCGGTTATAGGAATACTTTAAATTTAATTAACAAGAAGTATGAGTTTGAAGATAGAACTAAAGATTTTATTAAAATATATACAAAAAGTTTTTCATGAAAGTATATAATAATTTTCCAAGTAATCCTGAAGATCCAATTAGATTTTGGCATTTTCAAGAATATGAAAATGTGGTAAAAGATAAATTTAATCTATTTGTAGGTGATTATAGGCCTTTAGAAACTCAAACTTCATCTTTAAAAGACCCTAATATTTTTATAAATATGGAGGAAGTATTTGATGATCTAGATACAACTGATAACGTTATAGCCCCATACGTAGATCACCAATTTACAATTAGTAAATGTGCAGCTGAAAATAAGCCCAATAGAACTTATATATACTTTCCGTTAAACGAAAAATGTCTACCAGAAAAAATATTAAGTCCAACTGAAAAGGTTTTTGAAGTTATATATACAGGCTTGTATCCCGGTCATGGAGGATTCTATATTAATGAAATATTTCAAACAATACAATTTTTTAATTATGCATTAGTTGGTTACTATTATGGTACGCATATTGATGTTACATATAAAGAAAAATTAGAATTAATTAGTAAGTCTAGAGTTACTGTTACTCATAATATACATAGAGGCAATGCTGGTCAATTAAAGAGTCGACCATTTGAAGCTGCTTTTTGTAAAAGTTTAATTTTATGTAACGAACTACACAGTGAATATTTACAGCCATGGTTTGAAGAGAATGTTCATTATGTTACATATAAGATGGGTGAGTTAGATTCTAAGTTAAAAGAGATATTAAATGATTTTGATAATTATCATGATATGGTTGAAGAAGCTTATAATCATGCTATGAACAAATTTACAGTTAAGAATTTTGTAGATGATTTTCTTAAAGATAATAAAATACTAACCAATGAAACGCGTTGAAGATATATATGATTCAGAAAGAAGTGTAGAAATTCCATTTACTTGCAGTGCTATAATTGCTCACTGTAAAAAAGAAGGTATTATTTTAGATGTTGGTGGTGTACCCACTAATAATACAGTTAATGACCCAATTAAAAGTATAATACAATTTGGGTGCTATGATTATAGGGTAGCAGATTTCAGAGGTGGAGAATATCAAGGTGAATTTATTGAGTATGACTTTAAGGATGAGAAGTTCGATACTGTTATGTTTCTTTCCTCCTTAGAGCATTTCCCAAGGTGTACAGAAGATACACGACATGGTGGCATTGCTCAGCTCTCACCCGGTTGGCAGTATAAAGAAGGTGAAGATAGGCGGGGATACCAAAAAGCTCTATCAATATTAAAAGATAAAGGTAAGATTATATTAACGGTTCCTTTTGGTAAGCCGGTATGGCAAGACTATCATCAAAATTACAATTGGGAAAAGTTATTAGAGTTAACAAAAGGCAGTACAATAATAGAAAAACAAACTTATACTTTAAAAGATACTAGTGAGCCGGTTTATTGGGAACAAACTGAACCAGAAGATATGGAAGATATAATTTATGACGATAAAGCTCATGGGGTAGGTTGTTTTGTTATGCAAAAAGATGATTGATTTACGAGCGGAACTATAATATAATATAGAAGATGAAAGTTAAAATACCATTCGATTTTGATAGGATGGCTCAAAAAGAGATTGGGGTAGAATTAAACATACCTGAAGGTGTGGCACATGATCTTATAAGAGCGTTTTTTATGAATTTAAATTATCATGAACGCCAGGCCTGGATACATTCTAACTTATCAGATAAAAACGTGAAACATATAGGCGACGACGAACTATGAAAAGAAAACATTATGACATATTACCTGAAGAAGTTGAAGAAGAATATATAGTATGGTTTTGGTAAAAAATTTATGACTGATAAAGATAAAGTAAAGTGTGATATATTAATGGCAATGTATGGAAGCGTCGACAGACAGAATAAACATATTGTTAATAACAATTGGCAAAGTGCCGAAGCAGAAAAATGGTTACAGGTAAATTTAAGACATAGCTTTAATGAGGTATCATAGATGACTTACGAAGTAGAATTTAAATCACCCGGTAAGTCGATGCCCTTTCAATATCGAGATTATACAGTCAGAGCTCAAAATGTAACTGAAGCAGAAGAAAAAGCATTTAAACAATTACAAATGGATGACAGTGTCGATAGTGACTGGGTTAAAAATGCAAAATTAAACCTAATCTGGCCGCCGGGTGAAAGGACGTTTTATTCCAGAATGAAATTAACAACTTCAGAACAAATAAATGATGCTACACAAACTCGATTTATTCCTGATGATGTATATGATATTAGAAAAGATAGGCCCCCTTTATGGTCGTTCCTGACAATACCGTTTCAATTACTTGTATGTAAAATTATTGATATAAAAGATTATTTTAAAAAGAAATGAATTTTTTTATAGGATTAGCTATACATAAGTGGAAGTGGCGATTTAGGAATTGGCGGTTGTATATGCAATATTATTGGAATACTATTAAAAGGTTACTAACTAAAAGAAATGCCAACTGATCTAATTTACGATATTAACTATCACGGTGATGATCCTCCTAGCGAGAAATTTTCTAAGCATGTATATTTGCATAATGAAAATCTAACAGCGTTTCCAGAGGATGGTGAAATAAAATTTTTATTAGCTGATCTTAAAGAAGGTGACCAGGTTTTAGATCTTGGTGCTAACATTGGGTTACATGCAATCAACTTTTGTAATGCTGTTGGTGAAAATGGTACAGTTATTGCATTTGAACCGATGAAGAAAAATTATGACATTCTTCTTTCTAATATTGAAAAACATAAAGCACAAGACGTTATTGTTCCTGTAAATGTTGCGTTAGGTGCAAGTAATAAAGAAATTCAATTTGATATAAACACTGCTAATATGGGGGATTGTAGATCTTCAGAAGCTTTGAATAAAGATAAATTAATTGATAATAAAACCTTCGAACATGAAACCGTATCACAAATTACATTAGATAGTTATTTTGATATTAATCTTTATTCTGGGGTAGAGTGGGAAAAGGTAAGATTAATTAAAATGGACACACAAGGTTGTGAAATAGATATACTTAAAGGAGCATCAAAGCTCTTTAAGAGAGGCTATACGGGAAGTATCTTTCTTGAGTTTAGTCCGTACATGTTGAACAATAATAACCAAGACATCGAATGGTTTTACAAATTTATTATCGATAACATGTTTTCTGTCTTTAATTGTCCTATTGATCAACCATGGGGCAGATCGTTTAAATCTACTCCTACTGATTTGAGTAAAATTAAAAAACTATATAAAGACCAAATTCACAACGACGACACATATCAAAATTTACTTTTACAAAAGTTTATGCCTTGCTAGCGACAAAAAAAAGAGCCCCCTTAGGGGCTCTTCGATTCTTTAGTGAGATGTTATTATCTTATTATAATATCATCAGCACCAGCTCGCCTTATTATAACTATACCAACTTTACTTCGAGGTATTTTTAATTCCCAATTTACCTCTGGAGTCGACATAGTAGCTCTATCAGCTATACTACTTGGAATATAGTAAGGCTTATGATACTGTATAATAAGATTTTCACCCTTTCATTCACCTGGTTTGTCGCCTTTACCGCGTTTCTTCCAACCATGCTTGCGTTCGGAACCAAGTTGTTTGTCTCGGTTATTTTTAAACCAACCACCTTTACCTAACTCCTTTAAACGAGCACTGACTTCTTCGCGATGCTTCTTAGACGCATCTCCGTGTGACTTTCTCATCTCTCCAAGAGCTGCTCTAAGCTTAGCCTTTGCATCGTCGTCTGACGACTTCTTCCACTTCTCCCAAAGAGCTCTGCTCTTCTTCTTAAGTTCGGATTCCTTACCTCTCCACTCTTTAACGAGCCCGGCAAGTTTATCATCTGAACGAACTAACCTACCAAATGATTTACCTCGAGGACTGTTTTTACGGTCGCTAACTTTAGAACCACGTTTCTTAGCATCACCTTGCTTTTCTGCGCGTTTCTTTTTAGCTGCTTCCCAGCGTTTCTTAATATCTTCTTTAGAAGGTTTCTTTACATCGCGATGGGTAACTTTATCTTTACCCTTCGGTCCCTTATCAGGTTTTACCACCTGTGCGTCAACTGAAGTCGCTACCGCTAGCGTTAATGCTAGAGCGACTATTTTGATCATTGTTTTCATTTTTTCCTTTTCTATTAGGGTGACAAGCAGACAATCTTGCACCCCTAGACTCAAATATTTAGTCATCCTCTTCTTCAATATTGTTTTGATAAATATATACCATGGCGTCTGTATAACCTTTTATGTAGTCGTCACTTTCCTGATCTGTCAAATAGTATGTCGTTATACTCCCTAAAACGACCCCAATAACGAAACCAGTAAATATCATTACTAGTTTGTTAAAAACCATATAGTTAACTTTAATTAATAATTGATCTTTAGTCATCACTTATTATATCTTTTTTACTAAAATTATCTATACATTCATCACAAATAAATTTTTGAACTCCAATACCACATTTTGTTTTTCCCCATTCTTGTCTGGTTACTAATGTTACGTGTTGTTCATCTTGTACTTGTTTTTTGCAATTTTGGCATGTAACAGTGTATATATACACGAAAATATTTAACCTAAAATTCTAGATAATCTAGAATTCCTTAGATTAGACTCAATAATCATATAAATGGTTCAATTATAAATAGAAATATGAAGAAAAAGAAAGTAGACCACATAATTACAAGATTTGATGATATCCAAATACCTCTTTCATTTCGTAGCATTCGCAAAAATTCAGCTATGGAAGGGTTTTGTATCGACCCACAACACCCAGAAACAGAGATAGTTATTGATAAGCGTCTAGGAAAAAGGAGAAAACTTAACGTGCTAATTGAAGAGGTTACACACGCTTTCTTTTATGATGAACCGGAGTACAAAGTTAGGAAATTTTCTGCAGAACTAGGAAAAGTTATTTATAATAGATTTGTGAAACAGAATTCTGTAGAAAACATTGATTAATTAGTGGATGTTCATATCATTATTGCATGAACAGAATTTTAGTTTCACACGAATGCCCGGTTAGTATATTAGAGAATTCTTTAGAGTTTAATGATTATCAATATTGTTTGGTTCATTTAATGGAAGAAAATGAGAAGTATCGCGATTGGTTTACAAAGAGATATCGTTCCTTAAAACCTAACGGAGAAATTCTTTTAGATAATTCTATTTTTGAATTAGGTGAATCTTTTAAACCGGAAGAATATGCAGTATGGGCAAAAGAAATTAATCCTAATTTTTTAATTGTTCCAGATGTTTTGGAAAATAGTGAAGCAACAATTCTTAGTTATGAAGAATTTTCTTACTATGATGTTCCTGGGAAACGGATTGGTGTTGTTCAAGGAAAGACTTGGACTCAAGTTGTGGAGTGTTACAACTATATGAGCGAACATGCAGATTACATTGCTATCAGTTTTGATTTTAGTATGTATAATGTTACCGGGTTTGGTAAGACACGTTTGGAGCGCTGCAGCTCCGGTAGGCAACAGCTAGTTAAGAGATTAATTAGCGAAGGTTATTGGAATTGGGATAAACCACACCACTTGTTGGGTTGTTCTTTAGCTAGAGAGTTTGCATGGTATCGTAAAAATAATATACATAATATTAGATCTATAGATACTTCTAATCCTGTTACTGTTGGTATTGAAGAAAATTATTATAATTCTGATTTTGGTATGGATAATAAACCTAAGCTAAAATTGTTTGAACAAATCAATCACGAAGTAAATGATGATCAACTAGATGCTATATATTACAATACTAAAATGTTTGATAAGATTGTAAACGGTGTAAACACTAAATATAGACATGAAGTTTGAGGATTTATGGACTGTCCATTCTGAAGGGTTTGATTCCTTACAAACACAAGATTCGCGAACAGGTAATAGTCAACAACATGACAAAGGTTTAAGTCCAGAATTATATAGGTCAACAGGGGCTGCAGAAGGTGAAGAAGATAAACCTGGAAGCATAGAGAAAAACAAACTAGTTGCTGTTATTGATGAACTAAAAGTATACGTACGTGCAGGGATGACCGGTGGCCAAGTAGAAAATATTATCGGAAAGCTATCTGACGTGCATAGATCAATAGACTAAAAAGCTTAAATAACTTTATAATGAGAAATCTATTATTATTACCATTAATGGCAATGTTGTTCTCGGGATGTGGAAACTCTGATTTAACACCCGAAGAAGCATCAGCAAAGAAGTTTGATGTTATTTTAACTGTTGTTGAAAACGGCGTGACATTTTCTATTAAAACTTACGTCGCCACTGTAGAAGATAAAGAAAAAGTTAGAGGATATTTTTCAGATGTCGCTAGTCTTATTAACAGTCTTGTTGATTCAGGAAAAGTAGAACCCGATGTTGTAAAGAAATATATCGCTGATGGTATTAATGAAAAGGTACCTGTTCCTTTTAACACGGCTGTTTTAGGTGCATTAGATTTAGGGTTGTCAGCATATAATGGATTTTATGCAGCTAATGTTAAAGATAATCTAGCTAATAAGGAAAAGGCTGTTAAGGTATTGAAAGCCATTGCAGCAGGTATTCAGTCTGGTGTAGATCCGGTATCAGGTGATGTTAATGTTCTAGTTAATCCGTTAATAGGATTTACGGATTGGAAGCTGTAAATCATTAATACTCCAATGAACGTTAGGAAGGAGTCGATTTAATCGGCTCTTTTTTTTGTAGTGTCCATAAAAATATCTTAAATACTCATATGAAAACTAAAGACAAAAGAAGGGAAATTAAACTCGGGGGCTTTACACTTATTGAATTGTTGGTGGTGATAGCAATCATCGCCATCCTCGCTGGCATGCTCCTACCAGCATTAGCAAAGGCAAAGGCAAAAGCACAGCGCATCTCTTGCGTAAACAACCTCAAGCAGCTTGGCATTGCCACCCGCATATATGCGACGGATAACCAGGATCGGTTCCCGTGGCAGGTAACGGCGTTAGAAGGAGGTTCTGCCGAGTATTTAGCCAAAAATAAGGCATTGGAAGGTTGCAGGCACTGGCAGGCGCTTTCAAACGAGTTGAGCAACCCGAAAGTGGTTCGCTGCCCACGTGATGGCAACCGCACACAAGCTAACACCTTTGATCAAAACGCACCCCGGGGTGCCGCCGGTAAAAATATAACCCCGTTTTGCAAAGGGACAGAGACTAAACATAATAATGGTACGTTAAGCTATAGCTACTTCCTTGGCAAAGGCGCTGACGAAGCTAAGCCGAATAACATCCTGGCCGGTGATCGTAACATCGTATTCGCCAAGTACGACAACGACAATGACACGAAGGCACAACACATCAAATTCTTGAAAAGGTTCACTGCCAAGAAGACTCCAATGTGGACGCAGAGCCTGCACGAGGAACAGGGCGATCTTCTTTTGTCTGACTCATCCTGCCAACAGGCCAGCTCTTCGAAACTCGCTCAATACATGATGGACTCGAGCGATGAAAATAACGAGATGATGTTTGCTAGCGGGAAGTAATGACAAAATTAAGTAAGCCAGAGTTAATAGGTATAATAAATGAGAAAGGATTAATACACAAAAGACTTATTAATGCCCCGGATGCAACTTATGCTTTATATTCTTTAAACTATATTAAAGGCGAAGGCTACGAAAAATTTAAAAAGTGGTTATTTAGAAGAGGGATTTTAGGTTGGAGACATACTTTTGATTGCGATAATTATGCTGAAGCTTTTAGAGTATTTTTACAAATAGTACACACTAAAGCTCAAAAAGGCAAAGACGACAATTCAACAAAGCAAGCTGTAGCAATAGGTGTCATTTGGTATGAAAGAGCCGGTATGGGTGGACATGCTATTAATATTGTGGTATCTAAAATTGAGGATGAGAGTGTCGATCGAAATGAATCTTTAGTTGTAAGATTTATAGAACCACAAACAGGGGAAGAATTGGAATTAACCGATACTGAAAGAGAATCTATATTCTTTGTATTAATATGAGAACATTAAAAATATTAGTATTATTTTTTTTATTGTTTTTATGTGGTTGTAAATGCCTTCATGATGAATTTGACACCAATCCGGAATACGTGTTGATAGATACAGAAACTATGTTATCATAGTTTTATGTCTGAAAAGCGATATCTAGGTTGGGATGATGTTGAAAGTTGTGTACGAAAACTTGTAGAAAAAATAGAAGCTTCTGAAACAAAATATGATTGTATTTTGGGGTTGGCGAATGGGGGATTAGTACCAACTTGTTTAATTGCCAAAGCATTACATATAAAAAAAGTTTTAACGGTTTCGATAAAATCATATAGTGGTGAAACGGCACATGAAATACAATTTCTAACTTCTATTGATTATAAAGATTTAAAGGGGGTTCGTAATCTTTTAATTGTTGATGATTTAGTTGATAGAGGAGAGACGTTATTTGAAGTAGAGAAGATTTTAGGTTATTATAATTATAGTCGCAAAATTGTATGTAAATTTGATTCAGCTGTTTTGTATACTAAGCTAGGTCATAGTACAGATTCTCCTTACCCTAGAGTGCTTCCTACTTATACGGCTGAAACTACAACCCCAGATATTTGGTTAGTCTTTCCTTGGGAACTAAATATAAAAGATGATTAACGATAATGACCTAATTTTTGAAGCATATGTTCAAGAAGAAGGTGTGAAAGATATGTTAGCTGCAGGTGCTTTAGGTCTAGGATCATTAATGGGTCCCCAAGCAGAAGTACAAGCAAAAGAACCACCGCCTATTGTTCAACAAAGTAAAAATTTCACAAAAGATTTAGCTGATCAAATTACAATAGGTGAAGGAATTAGAACTAAAAAGTATTTAGATACTACAGGAAACTGGACGGTTGGTATTGGTTATAATTTAACTAACCCCACAGCTAGACAAGATTTGGCTGCAGTAGGTGCAGATTTTGAAAAAGTTAATACAGGTGGCCCTTTAACAATGGATCAAGTATATGCTTTATTTAATATATCAAAAGATAGGGCTGTTAAAGATGCAAAACAGTGGGTACCTGATTTTGATACATTACCATACCCTGTTCAATTAGTTGTTGCTGACATGTCGTATAATTTAGGTTTACCCGAGTTACAAAACTTCGTGAAGATGAAAAAAGCTTTACAAGAAAAAGATTTTAATAAAGCATCAGATGAAATGGTTGATAGTTTGTGGTACAAGCAGGTAAAAAGAAGAGGACCTAAATTAGTTTCATTAATGAAAAGTGCTGCAGAGGAAGTTGCTGAACCTGGAACAAGAGATGCAGATGAAAAAATTATTATTGTAAAACAAGGAGATACTCTAACAAAAATTTCTAGAGATCAAAAAATTGATTTAAATGAATTAATAAAAGCTAATCCTGGAATAAATCCAGATAAGATTCAAATAGGTCAAAAATTGAAATTACCTTAAAACCAGCCACCCTGCGTACCACTACTAGTCGAAATAAATTGAGGAGTGTTTTTCATAGGTTGGTCTATTGAATCTCCAGCATCCATTTTCTTCGGAGATACATCACCTTCTTTTTCCTTTTTCTTTTTCTTCAACATTTCGCAACGCTTGCATTTTTTACCTTTTATAAGCTCGGTAGGTATAGTAACCATGGATATATCTGGCACGCCAATTTGAGCAGCTCCTTTAAATCCTCCCTGACCGGCTTTGAGACTACCTAAAGGTCTACCTATAGCTAAAATATCGGGGCCATTTTTTACTCTATCAAAATGCCCCGATGCGTTACCTACTTCTGTTAGGTAGAATTTTTTAAAAGACAACACTTACTTTTTCTTAAAATCCCCAGCTTTTGCTCTTCTTGCGAATGCTTTTCTACGAGGGGTACAAGACGGTTTTGACATAGGCGTACAATCACCTTCATGAGCCGGATCAACCCAACTTTCTGCATCCTCTTCGCGACCATGACCTGACCAAGAAGCATACTCATCTCTTGCTAAAGCATCTCTTGTGCTGGATGATAAACTGCCTCTATTCTTTTTTAATTCTCTCGCAGCTTTAGTTAACAATTTTTGACCAGCTGTATGCTTTTTCTTAACATTTCTTACGAGGTCTCTATCAGACACTTCACCGGTCTTATCTTCGTCTTCTTGATCGGCGTACTTCCACCCGGGTGCTGCATCTCTTGAACCGCTCATATTCATCATACCACCGAGACCTATACCTTCGATGTTTTCTTTTAGACCCTCTTCTTCATCGTAATCTTTTACTGCACTCTTACGACCGGTTTTCTTATTAAATCTCCGTGGTTTGTCACCCTTGTTACCACCATAGGTCTTTTGATTCGCAGTTTCTTCTGCATCTTCGTCTTCTTGATCTTGAGCAATATCTTTATCAAATTTTTGCTCTTCCGCCCCTTTACCGAGGTTCATCGAATCCTTTTTGTTTCTTCGGTTTCGGTTTCTTTCAGCGAGAATATATTCGCCTAACAATTGGTTGATTTTATCGTCGTATCGTGCCATATAGGTATTTATGTTACCCGGTACGTTTCCACGCATAAATTGTCGCAGCACCTGTTCCCAACGTTGTCACAGTTCCGGATGCTTCCCATGTTTGACCATTAGCTGGCAATACCCCCGGCGGGTCTCCCGAATCGGTCGGATTCACATTGGTAGATGTATATATTACGGAATTGATCGCGTATATTATATTCCAATCAGCTTTTATACCACCGGCACTTGATATTAAAATTGAAGGAACTGAGCCTGTGCTGAGCTGATCAATAAGAATGCTTATGTCGCCTATTGTTGTAATACTATTTGTGGTGCTAGGAGCCCCACCATCTAATGAAACAGCTAAACCTGCTCCAGGAGAAACTGTTGTTACTGTTCCTGCAATTTCGGCTTTAGGTGAACAAACTATCCATTGATCTTTTTCACTATAATCAGCACCGGTTAATGCTTTTAATCTGCTATCACCTGTATCAAATACAAAATCGCCTGATACTGCACGAGATAAACTACTTATTTCAGTATCTAAATCGAAAAGGCCTATTAATTTATTTCCAACAAGGTTACCACCTGAACTTACACCGTCTCCTGCATATACTCTTCTTAGGTCTGTATCATAACCTAATTCTGCTGATTGTAATGTTATGGATTCTCTATCAGATGTTGCACCACTTCTTATTAAAATTTTAGTAACCTGGTCTGCCATATAATGTTATTTATTCTTGATATCAAAAGAACCAATATACAATTATTATAATGGCAAAAAAACTTGCATGCATCGTTACTGGTAAAGTGATGACTATGGCTAATTCTTATTATGAAAAGAAGGTACTTAAGGCTGAGTCTGAAGAAAAATTAAAGAATACATATATTTGTAAAGAAGCTAAAAAATTGTTGAGATTAGGTAACGGTATATCAGAGGTAAGAGAAATTTTATGTGATAAAAACATAATTAGTTCCCTTGTGGATTTAGATGAAGATTTAATTACTGAAATTATATTTGGTAACAATAAAAAGAAATTTATTAGCACCACGGATTTTAATACACTTTCAAGTGTTACACACAATCAAACTGATCCTGATGTTTTATCTTTTATTACGAAGATTTCTAAATAAATATTTTAGGTGCCTATATCAATACCTGAACTTATAAAGAGATACGGGAAAGCAATTCCTGTCAATCAAAGCGATATAGGTAAATTCGCACCGGCGGTCGGAGTAACGGCAGCACCCACACAAACACCAACAAGAACACAAACACCAACTCAAACACCAACTCAATCAAGAACAGCTTCACAAACACCTACTAGAACAAGAACATCTACTCAGACTAGAACCAGAACACCATCACAAACTAGAACACAAACACCCACACAAACTAGAACAGCTTCACAAACTCAGACACAAACAAGAACACCTACTCAAACACAAACAAACACAGTTACTAGATCCAGAACACCCACCCAAACATCAACATCAACACGTACGAGAACAGCTACACAAACAAGAACAAGAACACAAACACCAACAAGAACACCGACACCTACTCGATCAAGAACACCGACACAGACACCTACTGAATCAAGAACACCAACACGGACACCAACTCAATCAAGAACACAGACACAAACACCTACTGTTACAAGATCAAGAACACCAACCTATACACCCACATCAACAAGAACACAAACACCAACTCAATCAAGAACAGCTTCACAAACACCTACTAGAACAAGAACCCCTACACAAACATCTACTCGTACAAAAACTCCTTTAGTATACACACAATCACCATCGACTGGACCAGTAACACCAACAAGAACAAGAACACCATCACAAACAGCAACTAGATCTAGAACACCTACTGTAACACGTACTGCATCTCAAACACCCACACAAGGGGCAAGCTCTACTAGAACACCTACACAGACTAGAACTAAATCAATTACACAAACAGTAACTAGATCAAGAACACCAACAGCAACACGAACACAAACATCTACACAAACAAGAACACAAACACCTACTAGAACAAGAACACCAACATATACACAAACATCTACACAAACACAAACTAGAACACAAACACCTACTAGATCAAGAACACCAACATATACACAAACATCCACTAGATCAAGAACACCTACACAAACACAAACATCTACACAAACACAAACTAGAACACAAACACCCACTCAATCAAGAACACCAACGCCAACACAAACTAGAACCGCAACACAAACACCTACACGAACAAGAACACCTACATATACTAGAACACCAACTCAATCAAGAACACAGACACAAACTCAAACACCAACTCAATCAAGAACACAGACACAAACACCTACTAGAACAAGAACACCTACATATACTAGAACACCCACACAAACTAGGACAACAACGCAAACACAAACTAGGACACAAACACCCACTAGATCAAGAACACCTACGCAAACACCAACTCAAACGAGAACGGAAACACAGGGTTCTTCTCCAACACCTACTGTTACAAGATCAAGAACACCA
>Ga0209757_10000041_pt1 | contig 52583 bp, 66 predicted proteins | sample ETNvirome_6_1000_FD_185472 | JGI IMG/M metagenome (GOLD analysis project Ga0209757, IMG submission 185472) | Marine viral communities from the Pacific Ocean - ETNP_6_1000 (SPAdes) (version 2) | ecosystem: Environmental > Aquatic > Marine > Oceanic | place: Pacific Ocean | collected 2013-06-19 | reverse complement strand
CCTAATCCTACGGCAGCCCCTACAGCAGCCCCTATAGGGCCAGCAGTTGCACCCATAGCTGCAAACTTCAAGGTTGAACTTGCAACATCAGCATTACCATAACCTGGGTCATCATCTAAAGCGTCTATAGCAGCTCCTGCCACATTTAATCCCGCGCCCATTATTGCCCCACCATCTATAGGACTCTTGCCTTTAGCTTCCCTTCTTTGATTAAGCGTGCCTCCTGAGACTTTTCCTGTTTCAGCATCAGAAACTAAAGGATTGCCAGTTTGGTACATGTCGTTTTCTGCACCAGGCAATAAGGGAACACCCCCACCCTGATACTTCTTAGTATACCCGCCACTAAAATATAATTGATTAGCTAAACTCTTCTCCTGTTCTAATGTTAAATTTTTTATCATCTCACTATTCTATTGTGGGTTAATGCAGCAAACAGCTCCACAGAGGTGTCATCATTAGCAGTCATGTCTATAATTAAATATTGACCCTCTGCCTTTGAAGCTCCAGCGGTATCTGTTACACACACTATATGTTTTCCATTTGACATTTTATCTCCCACCATCCCAGAACTTGTAAAGGACGTGCCTTTAGAATCTGTAAATGTAAAGGTATCAAATTTTTTGGTATTGTCATTTCCAGAGCAGTATACAACCAACTTATCAAATTTCTTAGTTGAAAATGGGCTTTCGTTACATACAAACTTTACGTTTAAAGCTATACCTGTATTAATACCATAGTAAGTGTAACCATCTCCTGAATGACTCTCTAAGTATAGATTTTCAGGTGCGTAAGTTCCAGCATTACTAGCAAGGGTATACCCTGTTGTATAAAGCTCTCCATTAAGATTAACAGAATTAGTGACTACGCTTTTCTTTTTAGAAACCATAACATCACTTAATTCGTTATACACCAAATGAACATCATTAGTACTACCACCTCCAATAGCGAAAGAAATAGATATTCCCACCTCGCTATATCTTTCATTTTTATACAAATGTATTCCTCCTACCGTAGAATCTAAAGGCTTGTCATTTATATCTAAATCCTTAAGAGAATTAAAGATATTAGCGTTTTGCGTTGTTAACCCTAAATCTTGAACAGCAATCCCTTTACCATAAACTAACTTACAGAAAGTGGACATATTTGAGTCGAACCAATAAGCAGAAGTATTAGTTACTACCATATTATTATAATGCTGACTTCCATATTGAGTTTCAATATAATCGCTTCGCTCTATAACTCTACCAGTTCCTGTAGCCACAGTAACCGCAGCAGCATCAGAATTATCTACTACCACCCTAGGGTTAATGCCCAACTTAACTACACCACTCTTTTGTATTGCAAACAAATCTCCCCTTAAGTTAATCAGGCTATAAATAGCTCCTTTATCTGTATCTAGCTCGTGAATTTCATTAGAATCCCAAGTTGAGTAAGCATCAAACAAATCCCCGTTAAGTTTTAAGTTGGACGCTGCTAATAGGTTACTATAATTATTTACATCCTTGTAATTCGCTGGCTTTGGCACAAATGTCTTACTAGTGTTTCTACATGAGTAAGTAGCATTCATTAAGAAATCGTCATGAATCTTATAAGTCAAATCATCAGTAGAGCCAAAAAATACCCCATCCCTTAAGTCTATATTGATTGAAGATTCTACAGGGAATACAATAGCTTGCGATGGTTGCTTACCCCCTGAAGAAATATTCCAAGGAGCTTTAGATTTTGATAAAGAATACATATTAATAAAAGTATCTCCTCCAAAAACATCAACAGAATTTGCGGAGCTTAGAGAGAAGTCTGTACTACCAGTGCTTATGTATTTATTATTCTCATAAGCAGCAGTTGAATTACCTCCATACCTACTTTTTTTTACATTTCTTTTTATTTGGCAATACAATTTCTGTGCCCACAAAACTTTCTTATGGCCTGTATGGCCAGGGTCGTAATTACAAAATGAATTATTTTCGTTCTCCCCTATTCCAAAATATTTATGTTCTAACAACTTATCTCCTAACTCTGTTTCCGTTTCATCTAAAGAAATAAATACACTAGGACAGCCCTCTACACTCCAAGCTGTACTACCAAAGATTTCAGAGTCAAACTTTTTACTTTCAACAGTGCTGTCTATTTCATTAGGGGATGCGTATAGAAAGTTTTCGTGAGTGCTAAATCTAGCTCTATTTTTAAAAGGTCTACTAGAAGCTCCTGTTGAGTGCAAGTCATAACCCATTTTACTAGAGCTAATCTTCTCGCTAGCACTTATATTAGTACCATAACCAATCTTTCTAATCCTTTTATCGGTAGTATCTCCTGTGGTATTATTTTTAAACTCAGCAACACTTTGTTTAAACTGAGTATAAATTATAAAGTTACTAAATTGATATGAGTTTTGGTTAGCATTTGAATTAGGATTAAACCTTCCTGAAATAAAATTCCCATAAGTACCGTTATTATACACCCTCAGATGACTATAATTTTCATCAGTAGGATGCTCTAAAAGAGAGTCATTAAAAACACTTTGAGCGCCATCAAGCCTACTAACTGCGGCTAACTCATCTCCTGACTTAAAAGAATAATTAAGACCTCCTAAAGTGGATTCAGGGGTGTCAAATAAAAATGTACTGTGAGATATAGCATAACTACCTTGATTCGGTGTGTATATACTACCAAAACTAGGGCCATTATAATGCCTCATAGTTCTATTTTCTTCTTTATTTTCATGTATCATAGATTGATTCAAGACCCCTGAAGCTAAGACCGTTTTGTCTGAATCTGTTCTATCGACACGTACTATAGAATACCCTCCAATTTTACTTCTTGTATCATCCGAAAGCTTAACATCAAACCGTGGATATAAAGCAAATCCATAAACGTCATCTGTGGGTGTGTCAAAGAATAAAACACCATCTATTGCCGCAACAGTATTATTGCTAATAGTTATATCTGTTCCGTCTACAATAGCTTCTACAATTGTTCCGTCTGCTATCCCTTCCCCTGATACTACATCCCCAACGGAGATAGAGCTGGAATCTGTAAGAACAATAGTATCGTTAGTAATACTTGCAGTACACCCCGACATCTTTACAGGTATATTACCAGCGTGTTTAAATGTTTGCTGACCGTCAGGCCCTTCTGTTATCTCACTTCCTGAAGAGTTTATAGATTTATAATCCATATGACCGTCAGGCATTCTAATATCCCCAATAGGCTTTACAAATGTTGGGTTACCACCTTTATCGTAAAATAATATACCAAACCTATAAACTTCCCCCCTTTGGTATCCTACATATTTCTCTGCAAATAAAGGGTTCTTGTAATTGTTAAAATATCCATCTTCTCCTGTTTTGTCTAAAAACCCATAGTGAGGAGCTGTGTTAAGAGTTGTACTCGCTATATCTCCCTCAGTAGAATCATCAGCTACAGTTGTGGCGGCAAAATAATCCACCTTACTTAAGTCGAATTTCTTTGTATGGAAAGTAACCCTAATAGCATCATTGGTTGCTGCGTAGTCTGGAGTCTCTGCACCAGGGATTAAATTAACGCCGCTTGTATAGGCGTGGTTACTTCCATCATACAGCACCTCTTCATCTAAATCAGGATTTTCGGTTGCTGCATGAGCTACTTGAGAGCTATTAAAACTTTTAACTCTGAAGTCTGCATCAATACTAGCAGCATCATTTGTTAAATTACCAGCAAATAACCTATTGTCCTTCTTAGCAATATCAGCACATACAGACCAAGAAATAGCAGACTTTAAAAGGTCTCCAGTCGAGACTGGAATGGTAGTCTCATTCCCGTTGTGAGTATATTGGAAAGACCCTCCAGTAATAGCACTTTCTGTAATAATATTTGCCTCAATAGCCCCCTCTTTAGATATGTACCTTATATCTATAATCTGAATAGTAGTATAGCTTTCATCTATACCATCTATCGCTATTGATACGGCACTGCTTGACTCTGTACTTAGAGAGCCCCCAAGAGTTGTATGATACTGAGAGCCTTTTGATGATTTTAATATCGGTAGAGGATTAGTTATATTAGATGCCCTAGATGTTTTACCATCGGTTGTTATCAATCTATAACAATAAGAGTGAGAGCCACATAATATTTTCCCCCCGTCTGATATAGAATTAACTATAGGAGCAGGAAGGTTACTCTCTTTAAATACATTTAAATCATCAGCAGAAAGCGAACTATAATAACCAGCGTCTTCTTTTAAGTTTAATGTTCTAAAAGGCTGAGTTCCGTCAGTCCAATATATTCTGTGAAAATGCTCATTTTCTTCTGACACCTCTATCCTAACTTTAGTGCTTTGAACAAAGCCTAAGTCAGCTGATAATATTAAACTTTTAGCCGCTAAAGTACCATTAGCGTTAAACGTTAACTTCCATATACTGTTGCTGTCGCTACTAAAAGTCATAGCTACAACATAATCAGAAAAATTAGCTAAGCCAACTATTTCATGGTCTTCTGATACGGTGGAGGTAGTGTATCCATCACCGGCAGTTAAAGCGTAATCTATCGAACTTTCTGGGTTAAGGTCCTCACTTATTTTAACCTTATACGTTACTGTTAAATTGTTTGCCGTGAGACTCTTAGATAACACAAGTACTCCCGCAGCAACGCTAGGAGAAAACAAACTTACACTATCTGGTACTGCTGAATCGTTAAGTAATTGTTCGATGCAAGACTGCAAAGCATATCTCCAATTAGTGTATGAATTATCAACTGTGTGCGTAACTCCATCTGAGCCTACATCACCATTAACAAACTGTTTGGTTATAGGGCTACCCGTAATATCAGCACAAGTTAATGTAACTTCAAACCCTTTAATTACTGGGGTTGTGTACGATGCTGCCACTATAGTAGCGTTTGTAAGGATACCACCTGTTCCTCCCTCGTCTGTTAAAAATAAATCATGAGCCGTGTTTGTGCTTACTTCTACAGCTTTAATATTTCCTTCTGCAGCTTTAAGAACAAAAGAGTTATCCTCTCTGCTTAATAATCTACCATTAGTAGCGGAAAGATAATTTTCTGAAGGGATTAAATTTGGGTCTATATCAGACTGCATCCCTTTATTGAAAGTATTCGGTTTCTTTTTAGGTGCTGCCATCTTTAGAACAATTTACGAGAGTCGTTGTTATAAGCTTTAAGGGAGTTCCAATATTTACTTATATTTCTCCACTGTTGTTTTGTAGGCATATTGTCTTTACCTCTTGCTTGAGCGCATTGATAAGACCATTCCTTTTTTAAATCTTGATAAACGTACCTTGGGAGTTTTTGATTGTAATACTCTCTTCCTTTGTATTTAAACATTAAGTAAGAAGCTATAGCATCTTCATGAGCAGCTGATATTGTAGGGTATCCCTCATCATCAGTTGATATAGCGTCGTAATGAATCTTTATAATAGTGCCATCTGTTAAATCAATATTTATATATCCACCAGAGAAATAACAGTTCGTATCATCATACGCCCCGCCATTATCTGAACGAATCTCAATAAGGTTTAAAAAGTCTGAAGGCAATAAAGTCTTCTTATCTGTAACAGTTAAAGAAGCTATCTTTTTGTCAAATGTAGTATAAGAGCCAATTTTCTTCTCAGCCTCGAAAGCCCATTCAATAAAATTGTGAAACTCTCTTGCAGCATCCTGTATGCCAAGATTTCTAATAACTGCTGCTACTACTTGCTTTACACTTATTCTGGGATTTCCTTTCATTTTCTATCTTTTTATAAGCTCTTTAAATCTCTTTAAAGGTAATACTTTATATCGACTATATTTATAAGGCCTATCCCACACAACCTTAGTGTAGCAGTCATCTAAGATAGGTACTTTATAAAAAATAAGTTCGCCCTTCTTCTCAGATTCCTCACGGTCCATACGAACATGAAAAGGTCTTGTATGAGGCAACCTCTTTAAATAAAGGTTTCCCATCTTATTAGGCATTTTAAAGACCTCCTGCTCATTTACTATAACATTTATCGTCTCATCTAAGAAAGCCTCTAAGATGCTGTAATATTCGCTATAGTCGAGCATTCTTGTCCCTCTTGTGCTCTTAACCCTTACCCCTTTCTTTATTTTGTTATATATATCCTTTACTGATACATATTTATTTTTGTACTTTTTTAGGTGTTGGTTGCTTGCCTTTTGTCTGTTTTTCATTTACTTGGTTGTTTGGCCCTTTAGTTGGTACACCAGCCATAACAGATAATTCAACCTGTAAGATACTTTGTATCAATAAAGGAATGATTTCTTCTGGGATAGGATAAGTTGTTGTATCGTCATCCACATAAGTGCTTGCCGTTGTAGGGTTAGCAAGAATTGCATTAATCTCTAACGAGCCACTTGATACCAATGAGTCTCCTTCCCACACGTAAAGCTTTCTATCTGAGACTGTTGCCACCTTACTTGCAGCACTAGAGATAAATCTTGAGCTGTTTAAGAATGCTCTATCATGATTTTGCACAATAGGCAGTGGTGTATAATCAGAATCTACAGAAGTGGAGTCTTTGTAAGCGATACTTCTTATGGCTTTATTATCATTAAATCCAACAACATTCAAATCAATCCCCGTATTAGAGGGGGTGGCAGAATGAACCTGATAACAGATATTAGAAGTCTTCCTTCCATTGTCCGTGTACTTCACTAAAAGATTAGCCCTATGGTAATGTATCATAAACTTAAGTTGTCTTATTGATACATCTGAATCATCAGAAGCAACACCACCAGATATGATGTTCTTTATGTTGTACGCAATTTCATTTAATGTTGCCATAATTTCTTTTTAATAAGAAAGGGTAAAGCAAGGAAACCCCACTCTACCCTTTCTAGAAAGCAGGGAGCAAAAAGCATCTTTATACTCGCCGTTCAGTTACTTCCGCCTGAACCATTTGGTATCTTGGGTCTCCCAATGTTGCAAGTACCTTACGAGCTGCTATCTGACACACTTCTTCGTGTGTAGTAGCGTTTAAATCTGTAAAATCAGTGGTATATTGTAAATAGGTTACCACAACCGTTGTGCTTGTACTAAAACCTATTGAGTATATACCACCTCCTTTAAAATATATTACTGGATTGCTAGAATCAGCCTTATTAAATGGGTCGTTTAAATAAGCGCTAATATCACTTATCTGAATAACTTTAACATTAACGCTAGGACTAGACTTAACATAAGCAGATAAAAATCTGCCATATGTGTCTTCTTCATCCATAGTGCCAATAACTACTTCAGCCCCATCAATAAAAGCTTGGTCTTTACTAATAACTAAATCTTGAAGTTTGTCTCTATTATCTTGTGTAGTTTCAAACCCCATATAATACTGTTGCACAAACTCGTCTGTAGCCATTTGTAGGAAATCAGCTAAATCATCATCACTGAAGTAAGCTGTTGTTTCGCTATCTATAATGTTTCTTATACGAGCTTTAGCAGCAGTTGCATCCATTATTCTTGTGTTTTAACTATTTTCTTCTTAGGTAATTTCTCACCACGAATTTCGTGCTTCAAGATAGCTAAAATATCTTTGTTATCTTTTAACCAAACAAGCACTTGTTCTTCGTTAGTTCCAATTGCTTCTCTCCCATAATAAAACGTGCTATTCTTATAGCTAATCTTATTTTCTTTTACAGCCTGTAGTATAAACACTCTTAAATCTTTCTCTGGGTCGAAATGCGTCTCCATAAAAGATTCTGGATTAGTTTGTGCTACACCAATTATTTTAGCTCTTAGAACGTCTAATTCAGAGTTTAGGTTGTAACCTTTTAAAGTTGCATAATCCTTAACATCCTTATCAGTCATCTTTGCCGCTTCAATAACTGCTCTTGCTGAATCTAAAGTTGCTTTTGTTGCTGCCTTTTCTGCTGCATGTAAATCTGTACGTTTCCATTCACCAGCTAATACTGCAGGATAAGTCTTTAAAAACTCATCTATTAATACATGCCCTTCATTCTCCATATCTAATAACATGGTTGGTTGGGTGAATCTTAAAACAGCATTTAGGCCATTAATGTCTTGATACTTTTTAATCTTACCAGTCTTAGTTCTGTAGTTAGCAAATTCAAAAAAATTAAAATTCTTTTGAGTGTAATACTCGTACTTTACAAACTTCTTAGTTGCTTCCATCTTCTTTTTGCTTTTTTGTTAAAAATAAGCACACCCCCGAAGAGGTGCGCTATATTAATTGTTGATTATATTACTACATCAACTGGTCTTAAGACACCACAAGAAAGTGGGTTTCTTACAATAATACCAGATTGAGTTAGCCAGTGACATTCAAATTTATCATCACCTGACGCTGCAAGCATTGATTTTCCGTCGTAAGGATTAATCATACCAGGAACGTATTTCTTAACCCAGTTACGATTAGTTCCTTCAGCACCTTTAGCAATCAATTCAATGTTTGCTACACCTTGTGTAGTTCCCATATCTAAGAATACCATAAGTCCTGAGTAACTTGCTGCGCTAGTGAATGCATCTCCAATAGCCGCATCATTAGCGTAGCCAGGGGCTGCAGCTAAATTAGGGTCATCAAATACTGGACAGTGAGCTAAAGTAATCTTGTTACCTAAAGCGTAGTAAGTCGAGAAGTTAGCGCCTAAGGCTACGTCTTGACCAGCTTTATCAACAAAAGTTCCAGCTGCACCAGCACCTCCATTAGTTAGCAAGTCTTTCATCGCTTTGTGGAACTGAATTTTACCTTGTGTACCAGTAAATACAACCCACTCGTTACCTGTTGCGTTTTCAGTATTTAAAGATAAGTTTCCGATAAACTCTAAAATCTTATCTTCAGATAAAGTAGCACCACCGTCATTAGCGTCGCTAGTTTCACCTGTAGTACCATAAGTTAAAGTATTAGCACCTTTAATTTGAGCTAAGATACCATCACCAATTACAGGTAAAGAACCTACAGTTGAAGGATTAGAACCAGCCGTAGTTGCATCATATTGAGCAATAGAAGCTTTACCAAACCAACGCATAACTTCTAAGTCATACATAAACTGAGCTTCAGTTTGTTGCTCTTTAGTAAAGAACCATAAACGGTGTCCATTGTGCTCAACCCATGTAACATCTGTTAAGTCACGAGCATCAATAACTAATTTCTTACGAGAAATAGTTACCCAGTTCTTGCGAGTTTCAGGATAAGAATATCCTTGACCTACGTCAGAACCAGAAGAGCCTTCACCAAAAGCGTTACCAATTACAGCCACAACAGAAGTTGCTGTTGCAACAACAGTGTCTTTTGCAATAGCATCTAAAGCTTTACAAGCTACTGTAGCATATGCATTAGTAGCGTCACCCGCAGTTACATCTGTAACAAAAAGTTGTTTTCCACCAACACGAATAATGTCGTTTTTATTAATCATACAAAGAGCTGTACCAGGTGTGGCCAGCAAAGTGTCGTCATCTACATAAATAGACACTGCGCCACCAACTGCAATTGCATCACTAGTCGCAGCACCCAAGTCAGATTGTAGGGTTTGTTGTTGTCTGTATCGGCCCATTGCCTTCCATTCGAAGGAGTTGTCACCTAATACTTTTTCACTAGCACCAAAACCTAATTTTTCCAATAGGTAAGTTGTAGTGTATCGAGGATAAAGCTCGATTACTTTTTTTGCAATCTCTGGGTACTTTAATAAGTTTGCTACCAAAGAATTGCTCTCGTCGTTATATGCGGCATCATATTTAGCCTGATATACTCTCATTTTTTTCTTCTTTAAAAATTAAAAATTCCGTTATTAAACATTATATAATTACCCAGCCGTAAACTTGTTAGGGTCAAACCCTTTACTAGGAGCTTCAAAACTTTTTGAGGAACGACCACCTCTATTTGGAGAAGTGATACCATCAAGAACTTTTGATTTTCCTTGTTCGACGCCTTGCGTTCTAATCATGTTGAAAATCTTGTCCTTGTTTCGCCATAAGAAAGCGGCCTCCGCAACATTGGCATGAGACTCGAAAATATCTTGGGCGAAATTCCCTTTTGTTATGTAACTATACAATTGTTTCTTATCTTTCTGAGATACTTTACCTCCGAAGAACTCTTCTTTACCTTTAATAAAGTCTTGTAGTTCTTTACGAGATTTTGTTGCATTCTCAGTCTTTTGCTTTTCTGCTTGTACTTTTTCGTTTCGCAATTTATCCTTCTCTTCGTGGATATGCTTTGTTAACTGCTGACGAATTAAAGTTGCTTCTCTCTTTAATAATCCTGCGTCTGACAATCTATCTATTGTATCTGAGATAGCGTCTTCATCATATTTAGCCGCCCTCATATCGGCAATAACTAAATCTTTATCCTCTAAGTCTAAATACGAACCTAAGTTTTTAATATTATCGTTATCTTCAACTTGAGGCTTAAAAGCTTCCTTAACCTTAGCTAAGAACTCTTCTTTACTAGAGGCTTCAATGCCAGCTTCCTGGCTTAGCTCCTCCCAATTAAACTCAGAGACCTCAGTCTCCTGTTTCTCTTCCGCTACTGGCGCTTCAGAATCATCCCAATCATCATCTTCTTTAGTTTCCTCTTCTGCTTTTGGGTCATCAGCTTCTTCGCCCACTTCGGTATTAGATTCGACTGAATCCCACGAAAAGTCTCCTTCGCTCGATTCTTCGCCTTCCTGTTCGGAATTACTTTCTGATGTGACCTCTTCAGGTTGCTTCTCATTTACTAATCCTTCTACCTTTTCAGATTCCCCACCTAAAAATGCTGATGGGTCAAATCCGTTGTCGGTTGTTTCTTCTGAAGGTGCTACTGCCTCTTCAATTAGTTTGCTTTCTTCTGCCATTTTTAATTGCTTTATATGTTTACAAATATATTACTTTTTTTGTATACTTTTTTTCGACTCCATTTTAGAGGCGTGTTCGTTGTCTTTTTCTTTCTGCTGAGAACCTAAATCAGCTTTAACTTTTTCTAGGTTAAGTTTATTTCTTTCTCTAGTATCATCCATGTCTCTATGAGCGTCTGATGCAACTTCTTGCGCTGCAACTCTTGCTTCAGCATTAATCTGAGCCACTTGAATTCTACCATCAACCTCTAATTGTTTAAGCTCTCTCTCTGCAGCAACTTTTTGTTGTTCAGCTTCAGCGGCAGCTTGTTGTTGTTGCATAGCGGCCTCTTGAGCTTGTTGTTGTTGAGTTTGCATAGCCTCTAAGCCCTGTTCTAATATAACTTGGGCCTCTGTCATTGTATCGGATTTTAACACTTTTAAAGCGTCTAATAAACTAATAGTTCCAGATTGTAAGGCAGCCTGAGACATTTGTTGCACTTGAGTTTTTAAAGCATCATCCTTACCAGCGTCTCCCATGAATATACCATAATCATTTAAAGAAACATCAGGAAGTATATTTAGCATCTTATACCCAGCGTCTCCAAATATAAACGCAGCCTTCTTACCTCCAGCCCAAGCGATTTTCATTAGATTCGCCAATTGAACAAATACCTTCTTCTTAACCTCATTGTGAGCATAGAACCAACCTCCAGTGGAAATAGAAGATTGAGTTACACTTCTTTGAACGTTACCTACGTATTCGTACTGCTCTACAGCTCCCTCTCTCTGTGGGGAGATACCAGAAATTTGTCCAGCAGTCTGCTCAAGCATAAGCTTTAAGTTTATAAGCTGTTGCACAGATTGAGATAACGTAAAGTCAATTTGTTGGAATTGATTAAACGATGCAGTGTCTCCTCCCTCGTCACGAGTGTTAATAGGGATAATACCATCGTTCTTTAAGTGGTACATAACTTCCTGCATATCCATACCAATATTACTAGGCATCTGAGACACATCATAAACAACAGCCTTACCACCTGAACGAGCTAATGCTAATTCTATGTGATACATAACAATGTTGTATAGCTGTTGAATATGCCTAAGAATATCTATAAGACTTGTAGGTTTCCCTGTCGTATGGTTATAAACAACCCCTATGTAAGAAAGCCCAGTTGAACCAGCATCATCAACAGACCTAATTTGATTAGGGCGTCTTCTGCAGTTAACCAAGACTTTACCACCAATCTGCGTACCTTCCCATATATCATCAACACATTTTGTTTCAATTTTATCGCCTTTTCTTTTCTTGTATTTATCACCTACTACTTTTTTAAATGGTTGCTCTGGATTATATTTATTCTCAGAAATTTTAAATCTAAGAGCTTTAATAGACTTCCATTCAGCGGAAATAACTCTTACTTTAACAGTTTTAGCGTTGTCAATTTCAACCCAATTAAATACCCCATTCCATCTATCAATATTATCTGAGGTGGCTTGTCGCATCTCTTCTAATTCACGAACATCATCTTCATCAAGCTCATCCCTAAACTCATCAATCACTTCATTAACCGAAAGCCATCTTTCTTCTCCCGCCCATTGCGCATTATCTAAAAAGTCAGATTCAATCGACTTATCAAAAACGAAGGTTCTAGGGTCTACTCTTCTCACATAAGGGTCTCCATCTTTTATGTAAACCTTGTAGAACTCTTTTGCCGTAACGAGTAAATCCCTGAACCCTTCTTTGAATATGTGCTTTAATTGATATTTCTCCGTAAGGTAATCTAACCCATCATGGATAGATTCTTCAATTACTTCCTTATATTCAAATCGCATAAAATGGTCGATGTCATCTGGAATAGGAAATTCCTTATTATCCATTTCCAAATCCATTCCAAAAGTATTCTCTATTTGGCCGTTTATTTCCTTTAATAAATCATTAGCTATAAGGGATACCTTAAATTGCTCCTTTCTTATAGCTGCGTCCATATTAATCGCAAAGACACTTTTATCTAAAGGTCTACTTAAGTCTTCATTGCATAACAGGTCAACCTTATTCCTTGATATAGGATAGTTAGCCATAGTAGCTGGTGAAGGCATGTTATACTGCTCTGTAACGTAGCTATAGTCATCGTATTCTAAGTCTCCATTATATAGTCTGTAGTTACGAATATCTTTTTCGTAGTCGCTAATAGAACCCTCAGTATTACTACTATCTAGTTGTTTAGCTATTGCATTTAAATTCTCTTCGCACCATTCTTTGGTTTTCTCTCCGTCTGGTATGAATTGTTTAGGGAAATTACTCATTGTCTTATTCTTTATATGGTATCAGTCTTCCGTTTTCTCTTTTATAGTAAACAAAGCCTATGCCTTGCTTTATCGCTTTTTCCATCTTCACTTGCTTATCATGAAGGTCTATATCGTGTATAAGGCATAAGCCAAATGCTATCGCCCTATCCGTATTCCTTAACCCGTAGCTTCCTAATTCATCTAGTAGGTCTACAAACCAAATGTCCTCACAATTCTCCTCTATATAAGTCTCCATGAATTGTTCCATCACAGCCTTTGTGTGTTTATTCATTTGTAACCCATACCTATTCCTGTTAACAGTCTTAGGAGAGTGTGCCGTTGTAGGTCTCTCTTTTAAGTATTGTTTACCACCCGCTCTTTGAAAATATCCAATAATTCCAATACGTGTAAACTCTATTAACATTTTCGCATTGTAATATACGGCTAATTTTAAACATCCATCCCAGAACTCTTCAGCAGTGTCTGGACGGTCTGTATATTCAGCAATGGGGTAGTTTCCAGCTATATCCATATTGAAGAATCTTCTAAAGATAATAGCACTACCTAATGAGGAAGTTGACGAAGTATCCTGGTCATAGGAATCAATTCCACCTATATCTAAGCCCTTAAGGTCTGTTTTAGGGTGAGCTAATATTTTATAAGGCCCTGATTTATCTAAAACAAACTTTACATTCATTCCCTCACCATCCCATTCTAATCTACCGCACTGTATTTGTCCTCTTAAATCTTCACTGCTTAATATAGCGCTTCTTTGTGAATTAATTTTTGCTGCATTAAACCTTGCATTCTTTGTCTGCAAGAAAGCCTCCTCTACAGATAAGGGGTAATTCTGAAGTTCTAAATTGTAACCCTTCTGATTACCAGCCTTTTGCAGTTTTTCCCTTCTATCCTTAAGAGCTTTAGTCGCTCCGTCATCATCAGACACTCCTGTTTTTAAATCAAAAAATCCATGATAACACATAGATGCAGGAATAAACATAGGTCTAAGGTTGAATGCCTCAGCATTATAATACATTTCCATGAAGTCTTTAGAGGCAGCTTCGATGTCACCACCCGTACCACCAATAATAGGTACGCCATATTGTACATCACCATCCATGAAACAGGCTTTAGATGACATATAAGCGTTTAAGAGTTCCTTGAACTCCCCAGCTTCTTCAAATACCATTACAGAAAGACGCTCCCCTTTATATACTTCAGGGTTACTCATTGTTCTGCAGTGTATAACAGATTGAAATCCGTTGACACCCCACTTACCGTCTTTATCTTTTATTTTATAACCAGACCTTAAAATGTCCTCGCCATCCTTTAATATAGAGTGTCTAAAGTTACTATTCTGATTATTGATACCAGCCTTCACTTTATCAAAGAACGACGTTGCTGTAACCTGTAATCCTGCAGCTACGCCAACATGGTTAAAAGGGTAGAATGTAAACTCATGAGCTAATATACCAGAGTTCATATAAGAGAACCCTTTATCCCTAGCCTTAATAACAATCATTCCTTGCTCTTCTTCCTTACAGCTATCGAATAAATCAAAGTATGCTTTATCCATATCTCTGTACCATGGAGAGATAAGAGTCTTACGACTATTACCTTTCACGCCGTCACTCCCTAAAATTTTATAGAAATTAAGATAATAATAATGTTTACCAGTGATGTAATCCATACCCTTAGGTTTGAATCCGTCTTTACATCTACGTATCTGCTCATCCCAGTACTCCCTAAAAGCTACACCCTCTGGGTTTAACTTAGGGATACCTTCGTGTATTATGGGGGCGTATTTTTTTATATCACCCATTCTTTTGCCGCTGAAGTGTCTCTAGATAACTAAGCTCTCTATTCCCTGCTATCTTGGAGCGTTCTCCACGCCTCTCAATAGAATCTAAAAGTTTTTGTCTTGTAGCGAGAATCTTCTCAACCCCAATCATAACCTTTTGAATGTCTGCCGCATTATCCATATTAATTTTAACTTTATCTAATAATGAAGTATACTCATCAATCTTATCGTTAAAGGCTGAGAGTTGAGCATCAAGTGGGTCGTATTCTAATTCCCTATACTTTACAATTGCGGAAGCAATTTTTTTATTTTTCTGACCCTTCCATTCGTAGTCATCAAACATATCCTTAGATACTACACGCATCCTCTCGCCTTCCGTGAAGTGCCTGTACGGGGAATCGTAGTCTGCTATATAGGCGACAAACATTAAAGCCCTTAAGCCCAAGTTTCTCGTCTCTATGACATCCTTAAATTCAGGTATCCCATAAATCCCATCGTCCTCAATAATATTTCCTTGCTTACTAATCTTGAGTAGGTACATGCACTTTCAGTTGAGTTTTCATAATTAGTATACCATGCTGCACATAAGGCATCTCTCCTTCTTGTTCGTGACCATCTTCATCTAAGAATTTAAACTCGATGTACTTTAACCCTCCTCCGCTAACCAGGTATTTATTAGATACAGGGATGTATCCTAAATCAAGATACTCATCCATTATCTCTACTTCCGCTTCTTCATTCATCTTGTAGATATTAACATACCCAAAGATTTTTCCGTTTGGCATTATTTCTATAATACCGTATTTGGTTTTTTGCTTATCCATAGTTTTCATGTCGTAAAGATACTAAATATTTAGCATTATGAAATTAAACAAAAAAAAGGAGTCAAATAACTGACCCCTTCTTCAACCAAAAAACAAACACATTATATTATTAATCCATTATTAATCATGTTGTATGATACCCCCTTTAGAATATTTCCGCCCTGAGCCAGAATTACCTTTAGGAGTATTCTTAAGTAGCTCATTTACCACTGGACGTGTAGTGTCCCTTGTAACAGTCTCATTAAACTTGTTCTTAATGCTCTGAGCTATCTTCTTAATCTTCTTCTTAAATTTTCCTTTTCCAGGCATAACATTTCTTTTTATATTCCTTACAAAGCTAAACAAAAAAAATTATATATTTTTCTGAGTGGGGATGTCCTACCCTGAGTGCCCCGTGTGCATCCAAAACTTTTGATACCCCCATGACTTCCCAAGACTTGCTAAAAAGCTCGCTGAATTAATTAAGTTACTAACCTTAAAATCCTTTTACTATGGAGAAAGTAGACACATCATTCTGCGCAACACTTAACTACGAGTGTTTATGTATCGTGCACAAGTTCTATGTTCAGAACAACGCACCAAAAGAAACAATCCAAGAGGTTCTTAAGTACAAGGCGATTGCCTACGAAGACGAAGACCTAAGAAGATTAGAGAAAAGCTATTAGTATAAGTACGGAAGCCTAAACGGCTTCCAATTAAACCAATGTTAACAGGGTGTTTGAATGCCTTGTTAATAACTTATGTACTATGCTGTACTCTTTTTGTATAGGAGTTCGCTATTCGCTCACGTTATTAAGCTGTACTTCGCAGTACAGAAATTGTTCGTGTGTGTTTGTGAGGGGAACACTTCCTACACGTCTCTATGTGCCTTTAAACGCTGTTTTTGACGTGTTTTACTATCGTGTGCTTGTTGTGTGTGTTCCGTAAAGCAAGAGTAATGCGTTGATTAGCAGTCGTTTGGTCTGCTTTGGGTGTGCTTTTATTCCCATTGTGTGTTAAAAAGCTCGCTATTTTGATTAACGTATGTTTTATTTATACGTTTAGTATGCTTAGTGTGGCACTTACCACTTACCCACCAAAGTTACAATAAATAAATGACATTGTCAAGTCGGAGTTGACAGCCCGACGGCACAGCATATATTTATTTAAACGTTTAAGTGGTTTTCATTATTTACTAACAGGCTCTTTGAGCCTAACAAAACCCATAGTTATGGACTTTGTACTTCCAACAGGCGACGCTAACGCCTCTAATAAAAGCGCCATGCGTATCAACTCTGCTAACGCAGAAATTAAAGCAGTCATAGACAGCTTTATTGATAGCACAAAGGACGTTGTACGTGACCGTCAGGTTGTAGGACAACAAGACCTTGCCAAGTTAAGATTGTCATTTCCGTCTTTAGTGACGGATAACAATTTCTTTACGTTTACTCTTCAGTTCCCTAACAAGACTGTAGAAGAAATTGCTAAAGAAATTTACTTGTACAATCTAACTCAAAGCCTTCCAACTGCAAACACTAAAGTGGCTAAAGCCATCTTAGCAATGCACAACGAAGACGGAGAGCCTTTGTATAAGGACTTGCAGGACTTCCAAGCTAATTACAAGCTTTCGGGTTCAGTTAGTAAGTTTTACTCTATTCTTAGAGAAAACAAGGCGACATTCGACTTGTCTAACCTTAGTACATCCCTACAGGGACAAACACTAAGCGTTCAAACTTACTACAACCAAAAGTCTTCGGACTTTACCATTTGTACTGTTGACTACATCCCTCAAGGGACAAGTCAATCCTACTCAAATGGATTAACGCCACGAGCTAAGACCTCAGGTAGCGTTTGGTAGAATTGATAGCAGGGTGTAACAGCCCTGCTTTTTTAAATTATGAAGTTCGCTAAGTCGCTCACAAATAAAGCAAGCTTGAGGCTTGCCCTAAGCTGTACCACGCTTACAGCACGACGACACCGAGGCTACAGCACGACGTAAAAAGAGTTCACTATCATGCACGGTAGTAATACTATGAACAGTAACGTTCTCTTCTTCCCGTTTCGTGCTATTTTGCTCGCTCTTCTAATTAATATCTTTCACAGCCGTGATGCTGTATGACAAAACTAAAACCCTATTAACGTGATAGGTTAAGGTCAGTTACGCCTAAAACCCCAACGTACTTCAGAAATACTATCGCTGAAAACCAAGAAAGGATAGTTATGAGGATGATGACACGGTCATTAGATATTGTTTTCCGAGAGGGGTTTTGGTTAGTTACAATAAACAACACCTAAAAGGTTCGATTCCTTTCATCTTCACTATTCATTAATGTTTAATTAAAACCCTTTTAAAATGGCTAAAAACCAAAGTATTACAAAAGACATGGTCTTAGACCAAATGGTTAAAACTTTCCAAGAACAAAAAGTTTACGTTAACCGTAAAGGTAAAACTATTATACCTCAATGCGTTGATGACTTACCACCAAGAATGAGAAAAATATCTTATAATGGTAAGAAGAATCCTCAGTACAATAGAGCATACCAATCGTTGCACTACAAATTAATCAAGAAGCCAGCAAAAGATGCATTAAACGCTTTAAAGGTTAAAAAAGTAATAACTGATACAGCTACAATTGTATCACAAGACTTCAGTATAGTAAGTCACACTGATGATTATAAAGTTGCAAGAGAGGGAAGAACACAAGAGATGAAAGCTAAGAAATTAGTGATAAATCTATCCTCTTCTATGACTTGTACTATTGAAGATAATGGTTTAATAACTGTAAACTTTAAGTAAGATGGGAAAACGTAAGAGATTTTTTACAGTATGGCTGTTAGCTTTACTGTTTACGTTAAATGTAGTAGCTGTTGGTTATATGGCGTATTGTTTAGGACTTTTGTCCACCGTAACCGCCATAGCCATGCTACTTATGAGCGTATTCGCTTATGAATTGTACAATAGACTATCTAAATTCCAAGAGTAATGGAGGGTGGTTTATTTCAAATAGGACTTGGTCAATTAAAGCTCTCTATTGGAGGTTTCGATGTAAATGTTTATAAACCAAACAAGTACACAACCAACGTAGGAGCTGCAAACGACCAAGTCTTGTTTACTAATCATAGAGACGATGCCCAGTATTCTTTCTGGGAAAGCGAACTTTTATCAGCTAAAGAAGATACTGATAAATATATTGTGGACATTTCCTTTAATGGAAAGATAATTAACCAGGAGTTTTTCGATTATATAGACGCTACAAATACAGCAACTAAAACTTCAGGATTTGATGTATCCATAATAGACTCAAGCCTATGTATTGAACAAGCAGGGATAATGGCATTTATTGGCGACATGTATGCGTTGCATAGCGATTTTCTTAGCTCAATAAAGGAGGTTCAGAAACAGATTATTAAAGATAAAATAGGTATTAACGATGAACAGTATCAAGAATTCCTCGAACACGTTAGAAATTGTGAAGAATTTTCTGACAACGTTTAAGAACCTACCTACTAATTTTTCAGTGGGGTATGTAGTTAAGAGCACAGGGAAACAGAAAGATGTGGTGATGCTAAGAACTGGCACAGGACAATTAGAAATAGTAGTAGACCAAGGCAAGATAGAGTCACCACCTGAACCTGTAGTAAATAGATTTTTGTATAAACACCGTAAATTAAACTAAAATGTGTGGAATCGCAGCATACTCTGGTAAGAGTGTAAATATACTAAAGGCTATGCACCTACTAAATGACAACGACTCAAGAGGAGGGCACAGCACAGGAATTTATATAGAGAACAAAGAAAGCAAGAAACTATATAAAACAGTTGGAGAAAGCAACAAACTTCTTCCAACAATTGACCATTCACATGCAAATTTATTCATAGGACATACAAGATATGCCACTCACGGTGTTAAAACTGCTGAGAACACACACCCTTATGTAATCGGTAAGTATATCGGTTGTCATAATGGAGTGTTATCAAACTATGAATCTGTTTGCAGGAAACATAACGTTAAAGAGCCAGACGTAGACAGTAAGGCTATCTATGAAGTTATGAGGAAGTCTGATGACTATAAGACATTAGGTGAGCACGGAGGAACTATCAATGCTGTATGGACAGAGAAGGATGGTAAGCTCTATATATATAGAAGAAACAATCCTCTGTTTATGTTACAGACAGTCGATGGAAAGTACTTTTCTTCCCTGAAAGAAGGACTCGAAGATATTATGAACAAAGAAACTGATACACTTACAGAAGTGTTGCCAGATATGTTGTTTGTATACAAGGATGGAGAAGAAATTTACTCTCAGGAGATAAAAGTTACATACACTACGCCTAAGAACACTAAGGTTAAGAACTGGACAGACTATAAGGACAACGACACCCAATCTGGTAAGACAAGTTATGATTATTACCAAGATAAATGGGGAGAAGAAGAGGAGTCCGAGTGGTTTAACAAGTCTTACAAGGAAGAGGCTAAGTATTCTTTAGACTTATACACCGACAAAGACTTAGAAAGTGATGATGTAGCTCTATGTATGTATCAAGTCGAATTGCTTGAGCAAATAAATAGAGACTATGAAGGGTTCTTTCAAGGAGATGAGCAACGCTCTTTAGAGTTTTTAATAGACGAAAAGTATGCTCTCCTTGATGACTTGCAATACGAGCAACAAAAAGAGAAGCACGTAGATAAGAATCAACTCACCTGTCCTTTCTAATCATGGTTAACTTAGAGAAAAATCTCATCTTTATATCTGACAAACAGTTTATTGATGAGGTCTTAACCTCTGTTAAAGAGCTTAAGAAACGTTCTGATAAGAAAGAAGATGTTGATATAGTTATTAATAAACTTAAAAACATTAAATCGCTATGCCAAGAGAAGAGCTGGAGTCAAGAACCGACTTCATTAACGCAGTAACAGGAGAGGTTGCAGGTAGCCCATCTGAATTACCGATTGATATGACTACGTTTAATCATCCATTAACGCCAGAAGAGGCTTGCCCTCCACCAGCGGTAGATGGTATGTCTGAGGTTACTATACTCATTGAAGCAAGATACGCAAATGGTGACGAAGCCAAAGAGGTTGTCATTAAAGTTCCCGTAGAAGAGTTAGACAATGATGGAACATTTAATCCTGGCCGTCTTGACCAAGGGTTAATGCAAGACATCTTAGATGACTATAACGTTTGTTATCTATACAATGATTATTGGGCTGAAGCCGATAGTAGCGGATGGAACAATATCGTTTGGATAGAAGATTGCGATGAATGGGGATGGTCTGATGATTGTTGCTTTGGGATTTTAGACGGAAGCGGTAATGAAGGGTACTTCAGTATAGATGGTGATTATGTTAGATGTACAGACAGTGATGAATGTTACATAACTCCCGAAGTAGCCACTGTGCATGACGTATACTGGTGTGAGTCATGTGAAGAGTATCGCTCTGGTGATGACCACGACTTTGACGAGTGCGAAAATGGAGGTAGTGATGAAAATCACTTCGACAACACTATAAGTTACCAAGTACAAGGAATGTCTTTACATAAGAAATGGGGTACAGATAGTCCTGTATATTCCATGACTAATGGTATGCGACATACCTTTGGTGTAGAAATGGAGACTAGACGTGGTTACTTAGACGACTGGAGAGATTTAAATGTAAAAGCCGTATATGACGGGTCAACAAGTGGAAATGAATACGTGACAGGTGTCCTAAGAGGAGACTACGGATTCAATCATCTTAAGAAAATCTGCGATAGAATATCTCAAGACCATGAATTGAACTCAGCTTGCGGAGTACATGTGCATATAGGTGGACAGTTTAATAGACGGTTCACTATCATGCTGCTAATCCTTGGTTATCACCTTCAAGACGAGCTGTATCGTATGATGCCACCTTCAAGGGTAAACAATACATACTGTAAAAAGATACCAACATGGGCTTCTGAAGTTAATTTTCAGAACTTCCGTGAGGTGTTAGGTAAGTATATCTATGGAGGTAATGAGTCACACTTGGATAAAAACAGAAACAAGAAGTGTCGTCACGACCATTACTGCTCAACTCGTTATCGCTGGATTAATATCAACAACTTCTCCACTAATTCTGGGAAACCAACAGTGGAGTTTAGGTTACATGGAGCTTCTACTAATTATGAGAAGATTCGTAATTGGACATTGATATGTATGGCGATAGTTGGTTTTGCAGAGAACTACCAGAAATACATCTGGCAGAACAGAAAATTTATTGATAATCAACCTGTAATAACGCTTAAGTATGTGTTAGACTCTATGTTAGGGGATAATATATCAAAACAAGTGTATGATTATTACAAGAAGAGATGCAAGAAATTTGCTGGTTATTATGGAGAGCAAGACTCCAATGGGCCTTCACTTCCTTCCTCTTTACTGAGCAGGAATGGAGTCATAGAATAGTATATAAGGCATAAGTGAACGCAGTTAAACTTTAATAATCTCAGCCACTGCACCGTAAGACTTCGAAACAAAACCTGAGAGCCTTTTACATACTTTAATCTTTAAAATATGCTTAACAAGAAAGTGAAATACATAGTAGATAAAAAAGCTAAACAAGCTGAAGCTACTGGATTCTCAAAGATAGCTACATGCTGGGAGTGGGATTCAGACATATGGACTAGCAGGAAAGAAATAATAAGATACCTAAAAGAAAAAGGTCTTCTTATTAATTCAAATTCAGGCTATGGTGTTTTAGATATATACATAAGAAAAAGAAAGAACTAATGACAAGATTACAACAAGCCATCATGGTACTTCTTCTGATAATTTCAAACATTGCTTTATTACTGATGTTTGCTACGACGGGAAGTCTATGGTATGTAGCGTGTGTACCACCTGGTTTACTCGCATTATTTTTAGCGCTAACAAAGTGAAGGTCTATCCTTCTATATACATGTTAGGAGAATTTGTATAAACCCTTTAAAATCAATAAAATGGGATACTTCAAAGAGCTTGCCATAAAACAGGCAGAAGAAGAACTTGCATATTTATATGAAGAGTATCATATAAACGCAATATTGGCACAAGCAGAGCAGAGGGAGAAAGAAGAAAGAGTCTGGGAAGAATGCAACATGCTTGAAGACCAAATACAAGAAGACAAAAATTCAGAAACTTAGAGAAAATCAAAATGAATCAAGAACAATTTTTAGCTAATGGAGGGTTAGACTTTACCGTTAGCAAACGAAAGATTTGGTACAATGACCCAGTAATAGATGACTTTCATTCTACGTCATTCTATTGTACGGTAAATGACACAACATCTGAAGCATTAGGCCCTGTGCGTAGCGCTTATACAGTGAAGCAAAACAGTGAGCTGTTAAAAATAGTGTTAGACAAAATGGGTCAAGGTAATTACAATTTAGAGGAATCTAAATGTGGTTCATTCGACCATGGAAGAAAGGTTTACTTCTTTATTAAGTATGTAACTCAATCTGCATGGCCTGGTGAGCAGTCCGAGAACTTTGTATATGCCTTATCATCTCACGATGGTAGTCAAAGATTAGTGTTTGGAGTGTGTAGTCAGATACACAGTTGTAGTAATATGTTTGGAGTGTTAATGAATGATAAGGAAAAGAGTCACGTCATTAAGCACACTAAGCGTATAGAAAACATTGATGCTAATGGTTCTTTACAACGATTAGTAAATGACAACTTAGCTGGAGTGGCTTCTCTTATGAGAAAGATGCACGAGTCCAACCACATACCAACTGAACGTTTTATATCTGATGTAAAGGATTTGATTGCAAATTCACAAAGCTCAAGACTTACACAGAGCTATCATCAGAAAAGAGAAACGTTAGATACTTGCGTATCAAATGAGATGAGAGATAAAGGGCATTCATATTATGGATTGTTTAACGGTATTACAAACTATTTAACGCACCAAACAGGGAGAGAAGATGCATTCACCTACAATTTAGCAGGGAAAGGCTCTAAGATTAGCGTTAAAGCCGTTCAAATGATTGTTGAAGATATGAAGATGCACGGATGTCTCAATTAACAAACGTAACAAACAATCTTTTATGCGCCTATGAAGGTGCAGACTTTGAGGTTAGCTTGTTATCATTTTTAATTCTTGAGTACCACATGTCCACTGAAAATCACGAGATAGGACATGAGGTGCTGAAGAAGGTATATGGTTACAACGATGCACAGTTGTCTGACTGTTACGCTGAACTTGAGTACTATGGGTATTTGCAAATTAAAGCAGACTATGTTAGTTTTACACCCAAAGGAAAAAAGATACTAAAGAAGAAACAGTTAAGATTATCAACTGATGAGCGTATAGAAATGGAGAAGAACTTTGAGGTGTTCTGGAAAGCTTACCCTAAAAAGGTAGGTAAGAAACGTGCAAAGTTTGAGTGGATGAGGATACGCCCAAATAAAAAACTTGCTGATAAAATCATAAAGGCTATTGATGTACAGATAAAGTACAAATCAAAAGAAGAGAGAAGAGGGAACTTTGTTCCTGAATTTCAACACCCTGAGAGATGGTTAAAACATGCAAGGTATGAAGATGAGTATGTAAGCGGTACTAATTATTTGCCGCCTAAACAATCAAGAGAACAGAGAGATGAACGATGATGTAGAGAAAATCTTACTAAGTAAGCTTATAAACAAGAAGAAAGATTATTACACATACAATGAACTTCTTGTCCCAGGCTTGTTTAAGACAAAGGTCTATAGAGAAATATTCAGTTGGATAGATGCACAGTATCAGCAAGGACTAAATTTCGATTTATTACAAGCTTCTCAAGACCTTAAAAGCATTGATGCCATTGATTATACGTTAGCTACGTGTATGGACAGTAATCTTAGCTATATGCACGAAACAATAACGTGTATAGAGTTCTTAAACAACACTAAGAAAAGGGAGAGTATTCAACAGTTATGTCAAGATGTGTTAGTCTCTATAAATGATGTGGAGATAGATAAACACATATCAGATATAGAGAAGACAATCTTAGATATAAGCCGTAACGAACAAGGTGGTATAATAGAAATGAAAGACCATCTACGTGATACTATTAAGCTTATTGAAAAGAATTCACTATCATCTGGATTGAGTGGAATCCCTTCTGGTTTTGAATCTATAGACAAGTTCACAGGCGGTTGGCAACCTCAAGACCTTATTATTGTCGGAGGTGCGTCGTCTATGGGTAAGACTTCATTTGCTCTTGCGCTGTCTGTAAATGCCGCTAAACACGATTATAGTAGTGTTATATTCTCTTATGAGATGTCTTCAAATCAGTTGGTGTCCAGAATATTAAGCTCTGAGACATCTATTGATAATAGATACCTTATAAAAGGAACACTAAATAGTGAAGAGTGGGGTAGGATTCATAGTGCCACAGGTCACATTGAAAAGTTACCATTATATATTGATGATTGCAATAGTACCAGCTTAAGGTATTTGTTGAATAAGATTCGTCAGTATGTGATAACTAAAGACGTAAAACTTGTAATGGTAGATTATCTCCAACTGGTTAGTAACCTTGTAAAAGGTAGGAGCAGGGAGCAGGAGGTGTCTATCATTGCAAGGTCTTTAAAGAACATAGCTAAAGAGCTAAATATTACCGTCATCGCCTTATCGCAACTCTCAAGAGGAGTGGAAAGGAATGAAGGGTGCAGACCTATGTTATCTAATCTAAGAGAATCAGGTGAAATCGAGCAAGCAGCAGATGCAGTTGTCTTTGTATATAGGCCAGAGTATTATGGCTATGAAGGGGATGAGAATGGTGCGAGCACTATTGGTAAAGCTGAGATTATATTTGCTAAAGGTAGAAATATCGGAATAGGTAGTAAATGGTTGAAGTGGATTAATTATTTAACAAAGTTTGAAGAGCTTTCTGAAAAAGAAGGTAATTCTTTTCATTGTTAATAAAACATTTTGTATATTTACATAGACCATGAAAACATCTGAAAACGTTATAGATAGAATAAGCAAAAGGCTTCCGTTCTCTAAAGAAACCATAAGAAAGGTTGTTAATAAAACCTTTTCTGAGATGAAAGAGAGAATGGGTAGAGATGAAAAAGTCATGCTAAGAGGTTTTATGAAATTCGTATGCGCAAGCAGAGAAAAGACTAAAACCTACAGCATTGACGAGTACAAAGATTTAAAAACCAAAGACAAATGAAACCAAACATTATCGTAGTAGGTAAGAGTGGTTCGGGTAAATCAACTTCGTTGAGGAATTTAAACCCAAAGACCACGGCTGTGTTAAACACAGAGAGAAAGCAACTACCGTTCAAAGGGGCAAAAGACTTTCTAAATGTTCCAATCCCTGATTTAAATACATTCAATGCAGCGTTCAAAAAAGCAGTAGAATCTAAAAACATAGAGACTATTGTGATTGAGTCATTCACCAGCCTCATTGAGATGATATACAGAGAGGCTGATATACGCTTCAAGGGATTTGATGTGTGGTCGTTCTATAACAAAGAGATAGACCGTATCCTGAATATGAGCAAGAACACGGATAAGTACGTGGTTTCTTTAGCTATTGACGGAGCTTACGATGGGGAAGACGGTGTACAAGAGAGATTTGTAGCTGTTGATGGTAACCGTTGGAAGAAAAGAGTTGAGAAAGAGTTCGTTGTATGTTTGTTTACAGACAACCATTTAGAAGATGGTAAAATGAATCACAGATTTAGAACTCAATCATTAGGTAAGGATTCAGCAAAAAGCCCAATGGGAATGTTTGAAGACTTACATATAGGTAACGACCTTGCACAGGTCATTGAAAAGTGCGAAGAGTATTATAAATAGTAACTAAAAAAAGGAGAAATATGTTTCCAGATTTAAACAAAGTAGAGGTTAAAGAAACAACCAGCTACTTACCAGCAGGGGTTCACGAAGTAACAGTGAACGAAATGAGAAACTCTACACAAAGAGAAGGGTATTCAGGTACGCCTTATACAGAGTTCAAAGTGTCTAACGCCAATGGGATTTCATGGTTGAAATTCAGTGGAGTAGATAGCAACACGTCAGAGAACGCAGCACGAGTTCGTACAGAAATCTTTAAAGGATTCTTACAGACAGCTGGAGCAAAGACGTTTACTAATCTTCCTGCAGCCTGTAAAGAAATTATAGGTAGAAAGATTAATCTATGTTTAGCAGAGAGAGAGTATTGGACTAATGATAAAGAAACAGGAGCACCTGTTGTTAAGTCTATGGTTGAATATAAATTTGCTAACCCAACAGGTAAGATGATTACATGGAAGGATAGCTATAACAAAAGATTAAGCCCTTCGGACCAGGCTGCTTATCAAGCGGCTCATGATGCGCATATAAATAGCGGTGTTGCAAGCACTGATGCTATGCCATTCTAAAATAGTTATTGCAAGGGTGTAAAAGCCCTTGCTTAACTTTTATTATGAAGCTTAAACACATAGCTAAGGTTCTAAAGAACAAGCTACACTTTGCAGACAGAGAGCGATTAGACCAAGATATTGCAAGGCATAACAATAAGACTGTTGAACTTATACTATCTGAGTACAGACCTAAACGTAGCAACCAATTGAATCAATATTACTGGGGAGTAGTAGTGAAAATTATATCCGACTATACAGGGTATACAAAAGAAGAAACACACGAGCTGTTAAAGCAAACTTTTTTAAAAAAGAAAGTCCTCATTAATGATGAATGGTATGACACCACGGAAAGTACTACTAAGTTATCAAACCAAGAGATGTTAAATTTTATAGAGCAAGTTAAGCAGTGGGCTGCTGAAACTTTTTATCTATATATACCAGACCCGCATGAAAAAGGATGATATATTTATCCCCTTCAATGTTAGCTCAAGCAAAAACAGCAAGCAATGGACAGGGAAATACCTAATAAACAGCAAGGCAACAAGAGCGTACATTAAGAGCAGCAAACCTTTCTATGTAAAGGAGAGAAAGAAATTCTTAAAGCTTATAAAGAACCTTCCTAAACCATATCATGTATCATTTTACTTCATACGTAACAGTAGAAGGAAGTTTGATTACATCAACCCAGCTCAGACAGTTCAAGACCTAATGGTTAAGAATGGATGGATAGAGGACGATGATATATTTAACTTATGGCCACACTTTCACGGCTATGAGGTTGATAAAGAGAAAGCAGGAGTAATCATTAGAGTACTAAAAGATGAAGGAAAATCATAAAACCAGACTAATAGATTATCTAAAGGAATACAAAGAGATAACCTCACTAGAGGCTATCAGGGATTTAGGTAATACCAGGTTGTCTGCTACCATCTTCACATTAAAAGATGAGGGGTATATAATCAGTACAAAGGATGTGCAAGTCCCTACCAGATGGGGAACTAAAACTACAGTAACTAAATATATATACAAAGGTCATGTAGATAATCTGAAGCAGATGACTATTGATGACGTTATAAACGAAGTATCCAGGACATGAGAGAAATAACAACACTACAAGACGATTACATCGTAGATGATGAATCGTACTTCGCAGACCAGATGTACGTAACAAACAGCATGCTTAAGAAGCTATTAACGGGGGGTACTAAGAATCTGGAACACTATTTAAATACAGAGCAGAAGGAAACAGAGGCATTCTTAATAGGTAGTGCTTTTCACTGTTATATATTAGAACCAGAAGAGTTCGATTCCCGCTATGTATTCGCACCTAAGTTTGATAGAAGAACAAAGGTTGGTAAAGCTGGATATGCAGAGTTCGAGTCTACTATAGGTAGTAAGAAAGCTGTACCTGAATATTACCAAGGAGTATTCGAGTCGTTAGAGGAGAACTTATCAAGACATGCAGAGGCAAACAGACTCCTTCAAGGGGCTAAGAAAAGAGAAGCTATACATTTCTGGGAGGATAAAGCCACTGGTATTAAGTGTAAAGGAAAGGTGGACGCTGAAGGTGAAGACTATATAGTAGACTTAAAGTCTACAAGTAAACGGGCCGACATCGAGAGCTTTAATAATTTCTTAAACGACTATACAATCACACAGCAAGCCGCTTTTTATTTAAACGGCACAAAGAAGAAGAACTTCTACTTTATTATGTGTGAGCTGAAAGCTCCATTCAATATAGCGATATATAAAATGAGCGACCAGGCAATAGAGCATGGAGAAAAGAAAGTGGAGTATTGCTTAGAGCTTTACAAAAAGATTATTAACGAAGACTACTCTTCAGATTTGAATGGTGGTGAAATAGTTGTTATTTAATGGAGTTAGTGTTTGTATATGGAACATTAAAAAGAGGTCATCACAATAATTTATTATTGAGGAACTCTACATTTATTGGAGGAGGTATAACTAATGACAAGTATATAATGTATGAGTCAGGAATACCATTTGTTTCAAAAGCCTTCAGTGAAACTAACATTATAGGTGAGGTGTATACAGTTAATGCACCCTCCCTATACATGTTGGATATGTTAGAGGGACATCCCACTTGGTACAAGAGAGAGAAAGTCCCTGTAACATGCTTAGAAAGAAGCACAGGAAAAGAAGTTAAACTAGATGCATGGTTGTATTTCAATGAAGAGATACCACAAGATGCAAAAATAAATAAAATCGGAATTTATGGACACACAGACAAAGACCAAGGAATCTTTAAGTCGTTATTATACGAATAAGACGATTAGAAACAGAATAGATAGCCTTTTATTTAAGAACTCTCAGGTACAATCAAACCTTGGGATGGACAGCACGGAAGAAGAAAAGGTAGAGGCGAAGAAGCACACAAAAGAAATAGCTTATTCAATCTACGAGATAGATAAGCCGTTTGCAATAGCAAACTTTCTTGAAGTTGATTTTAGCGAGGTACTATGAGAACGGCGTGGGAAGAGTTATACTCTAATATAGATAGATTAAGTATAACAGAGAGGCAAAAAAGTACCGTTAAGGACATTATAAAGTTAGCTTATAGAGAACGAGCAATAAACTTTGAAGATTTAAGCACAAGGAAGAGGCATGTAGTAGAAACGAATTCCACTATAGCTACAGTAATCCGAGAACAGTTTTCAAATCTAAGCCTTCAGGCTGTAGGAAGTATATTCAATAAGAATCATGCTACTATAATTCATTACCAGAGGTCTTATTACGATTTCTTATTCAAAGATAAACTACACTCATCTTTACATAAGAGGCTTTCAGACGTATGCCTGAATGAAGTTTACGGTGCAGATATAGTTGTAGGCTTAGACACAAAGACGAAGAGCTGGATGCAGGAAAAACTAACAGAAGTTTCTGCTGAAAATGTAATTTTAAAACGGAAGTTGGATAAAATGAAAACAGCTATGGAGGAGGTATTAGATGCGTAGTATGCCTATATATCTTAATACCTTAACTTATATTGTTAAGCCTTACGGGAAAAGAAAAGGACAGACGGTTCTCTTAGAAGAGAAAAGACACACAACCAGAACATCCAGGGAAGTGTGTATAGGAAATACGTTGGAGCTTGTTAACGACAAGATGTATAACAGTTATATACTTAAAAAACTCCAGATAGAAAACAAGAAAACTCAGGGATGTGAAATTGAGATTATAGAAGTTCAACCCATATCCCAATGTGGGTACACAACAAAAAGATTTGAAGATGAAGGGTAGATATTCAGAGCAACAAGAGCAGATAATCAATTCTGTGGCAGACTTATACTCCAGCCAAGGCAAGGGTTTAAATAAGGCAAGAAGAATATTAAGAAAGAAATTTCAAATCATTGTTAGTGTAGGAGAACTTGAACGAAGATTATTCTCTTTAAAAGAAAAGAGAGAACAATAACGTGAGTACCATACGTGAGTTGGGCAAACTGTGAAAATCCTATTAATGAGAATCAATAGGTAAGAAATCCTAGGCTGGGGAGTCTAGGTAAAATCAGCGTCAAAAGTAAAGCCAAACGTGGGGGTATGCCCTGCGGAGGTACTGGCATACCTTTCGAGGCTTCGCTTTGACCTTAAAAATAAAAAACTATGGAAAATAACATGGATGAGACGGAATATCTAATGTCGTCTAAAACTAATGCACGTAAAATGAAGGAATCTATAAAAGCTTTCGAGCATCACGTAGACCAACTCCACCAGGCATGCAAAAAGGCAGGTAGAGAAGATATTATAACTCCGCTTGACTTATTAGATTTAGGATTTAAAGAAGAGTATCAAGAGGCTGAGAAGATAGGCGAAGACTACGTTGCAGCAGGGTATATATATTATTCACATCATACAAAACGTATACAACTATTATCAACTTCAGTTGATGATGAAGAAGGATTCTATGTATTCTTAGATGATGACACTAGAGTTGATAAGTTGTCTAAGTTAGTGGCTTTCATTAACGCAGTAAACGCAATAGAATCAATTGAATGACCTTATATGAAAACAATTCTTGAGTGGAAGTGTGGGTACTGTGACAGTATCCAGAAATCAGACAGCTCTATACGATGGCAAATGGATTTCTGCGAGTGCGGAAAGTCAGGCGTCGATTTAGAGCAATGGTATCAAAGGAACATGGGTTCTATCATTGTAATTAATACAACTGCATTTGGAGAGATTAATAACATTCCAGATAAAGATGAGGGAACAAATGAGGGAACAAATGAGGGAATAAACTAGCGACAATTCGTCACCAGTTGCATGTTTCCGCATATAATTACTACGAGAATCACATTATTGTATGACTTCTCATACAAAAAGTGCTGTTTATGTACTTAATGAATGAAAATTCATACTATAATGTGAGTTATGTGTACAGAATAAGGGTAAAAAGTTCTCAAATTGGGAACAAAACAAGCCCAATGTGGTGCAAATATGCACCATATGTGAACCAATGAGGCTCATTTTGTGTTATATATGAGCTATAATTAAGACAAGCCTGAGCTTGATTCTCGGTTATTTGGTGATTACAATCACAGAAAAACCGTTTATTTGGGGAATAGGGTAACAAGCTTTAAGTATAGTTAAAAGTAATTACAATGTAATTACAAATTTAAGTAAACTGAATTGTTTACATTTGTAACTGTAAGTAAACCATTTTGTTGACGTTAACAAAAAGAGAAACCTGTATATTTAAAAAGAGAAGTTATGGACAAGATTTACGTAGCAATCCCAGCAGTATTATTAATAGTAATATATTCATACTATTGGGTATTTAAAGGCGATAAGAAGTAGTAAAATTTTATTGTAGGGTGATGAAACTGGCAGACATGCCCCCCTGTCTCGGGGGTGTAGACTCTGGGATAAACTTAGGATATTTGGGGTTGACCACCAACTGTGCACAGTACTCTGTCCTTTAGCTAACTACTACGTGGAGGTTCGAGTCCTTCTCCTACAGCAACGAATGTTCACCCGACTAAACGTTTGTGTATGGCTATAGCCTTACGATGCAACGTAGAAAGTATGAGTATAACCAAAAAACTTAGAAACTATGGGAAAGATGAAAAAAAATAATTTATACCCCGTTTATTATAAAGGTAAACAATATCTTAAAAAAGATTGTGATGAGGTATTCTTATGCCACTACCATAATATCCATGCTTTAAACTATGAAGGGGGCGTTTACATAACTGATGGCGCTTGGATTTATCCTGATGGCTCAATAAGTATTAACTAAAACAAGGATAAATGGAGTTTAAATTAGGGGAGATAGTTTACTTGAAAACCGATGAAGAACAACTAAAGAGAATAATAACTTGTATTAAATTCTCAGGTGGTTCTATGGATGACAAAGTAATATCTTATGAGTTATCACAAGGGGATACCAATAGCGAACACTATAGTTCTGAAATAACAAAAGATGTTAATGACTTAACTAAGTTAGGAGTTTAACTAAAACAAGAGAAAACATGAAGAGATTACTATTACTTTTATGTATCACCCTTTCGGGTTTAGTACAAGCTCAAAGTATAAGCATTTATGAGTCAAGTTTATCAGAAGGGTTGAAGTTTAATTACGAAACTGGGCTGTACGAAAGAACAGAGCTGACATGGGAGAAAACAAAGTTTGCTTATACAAAGGAGAAGCTTCACATAGAGTTTAAACCAGGGAATCCTGTAGCAATATGGTGGGCGTATTATGAATCACTTGCTGAAGGTATAGACTGTTATTACGTTGAAGAGGATATGTGGAAAGTTTGCGTTAACACAAGGGATAATGAGCTTTGGCTTTATAGAGAGATGAGGGATGGTCAATTTGAATACATGCTAGTCCTCTCTAAGATAAAGAAAATAAATACTGTAACCCAATAAACATGAACGATGAGACGGAACAATCAAGGAATAATAAACAGAGTTTTATTAGAAGCGATAAACACAGGGAAAACCCTATCAATAGCACAAAGGTATCTCGCTGTAAAACACAAGATAATTGTAACTGTAAGTGTTCTAAGGAGCAGATTACGAAATCTAAAGAGTTATGAGCAAGGAGAATAGTGCAATAAAAATCATGAACCTATATGCAGAGTGGTATCACGCAGAAAAAACAGATGCTACATTTGGAGACAGGAAAGACGAGCCTACATTAGAGGAATTTATTAAACAATATGTATTAGAGAACGATAACATATCCGATTTACTTAATTCATCTAAAGAGCTGAAGGCGCTAGCCGAAGCATTAAACATATAAGGTTGTGAAAGAAAAAGAGCCCGAATGGTGGAAGGCTTACAAAGAAGCCAACCCTGACAGCAAAGAAGAGTATAACTCATGGACACATTGCTGTTCAAGGTTTTGGAAAGATTGGTGTGACTGTATGAAGGAACATAGAAGGAGTATTAAAAAGAAAAAGACTAAGAAATGACAGATAATCAAGCAAAGCTAATAGTTAAGCTATTAGAAGAATACGGAGAATGGTATCACAAAGAATATAATAAATTTTCTTTTGGTAGCAGAAAAGTAAAGCCAGAGCTAAAAGAGTTTACACAAAAGAAGGTGGTAGAAATCTACTTACCTAATGATTAATCATAAAAAGGTATACTGTACCTTCTTTAATTTAGACATAAGTGACCACATTCTGTGTACCAATTGTGGCAAAGTTGCCGTAGACATTCATCATATAAACCCTCGGGGAATGGGTGGGTCACAGAAAGATTATATAGAAAATCTTGTAGCGCTATGTAGGTTATGTCACGATAAGGTTGAGTCAAGTCCATATTTAAACAAAAAGGTTAGGGTTAAACATCTATACAAAGTTATTAATTATTTATCTAAAGAATAAGGGGCTAACGCCCCTTTTTTTTATCCTTTCTAATATGCAGCGTACCCTACTTAACTGGGACGTTATAGTAGTACTCGCACTGCATTCCATCAGTCTTATGCCAAACGAAAGCGTGTGCTCTCTTAGTAGAGGAGATATATCCACTATCATCATGCCATTGGTCTGTAGGACTCATGCTTCCTAAGTGTCTCACTGCAATTCCGTTGAGTTCTTCCACTTGACCCATGATACCTGTTTTAAGGCTGTGTAGATGCCCTCTATGGACTTCAATGTGCCTTACACTACTCCATACATCTCTAAAGCGTTGAGAGATAACAGAGGCAAGGTTTTTGTAGTTCTTAACCCTATTACCGTGGTCAAAGATAAGTAGGCATTCACCATACTTATAACCTTTCATTAAGGGTCTTGAATTATCCACTGTTATATGTTCTGTATTTTCATATAGAGCTTCTAATGCATCTCCCATATGTAACATAGACTCCTCATCATGATTCCCTGGTATAACCACAACTCTTACAGGTGCTTGTTCTGATAATGCGTTTATACATTGAACAAGTAGCTTTCTCCCAAACCTGTATGCTTCGTATGCTGATACAGTATTACTTTGTGGTGTTCCTTTTGTTGTTGAGTTAATTGGTGTTCCTCTGTCTATGTTTAGGAAGTCATTACCAACAACGAATACTATTTCTTCGATTTTAAATCCTTTAGCACGGGCGAAAAGGGAATGAAGAGCAGCAAAAAGCCGCTCCCTAGCCACAGGAAGAGAATAATCATCACCAGAAACGCCAAGCTTACCAAGGTGAAGGTCGTAAGCCCCAATTTCAAGCAAATATCCTTCACCTTCGTTTGAAGAATCCTCATCATCTTGTTTATATATCGGCTTAATAGCATAGGATTGGAAGGCTTCTAATAAATCATCTTTTAAGTCTTCTCTTAAGATACTGATATTTTTCCATACATCAATCTTCTTAAACTTAGCTTTAGTCCTATACATCGTTACTGTAACGGGGTTTCTGTCATTATCGAACCCTGTTACCTCATATGTACCAACATCAAACCAATCAACCTCCCAGGTATCTAAGTCTACCTTGCAATTTTCTATAAGGTCATCAAGTGACTTAACTCTATTGCTATCTTCAACTGATATAGTTAGGCTGTCGTTCTTCTCATTAGTGACAACTTTCTCATTCGGAATCTCCGAGGATGAGTATGAGGCAGATTTAATTTCCTCATCAAATGCGGCTCTTAACCTTCTAGCTTGACTTCTAACGCTTTCATATGAAGTATCGAATAACGATGCTGTATGAGCGTATTCACCCCTAAGTTTTTCGGGATTTTTTAATAGATAAGCACGTAGCTCATCAAGTTTACTTTTTTCCACGATTTCTTGCCCTGTTTTTAGATTGCTTTTCCTTGACTAATTTTCCCTTCTTGGTATGAGACATATCTTTACCGTCCTTATTGCCATATGTACCAGACTTTTTGTTTTTAGAATTAAGTTCTGCTCTGTACTTTTTACGCTCAAGGGATGAATGATATTTCTTGTCATACGCTTGCTTTTTTTTACGTGCTTTAGGGTTTGCAGCGTAGTATTTTGCACTTCTACTCTTACCTTTACCCTTGCCAGCTAATGAATTTCTTGCCATAACTAAAGTTCAACTCGCGTAGAGAAAAAAGATACATATAGTAGTGGTATGTATATGTGAAACTCCCAGAAGGGATTTGCTTCAGTTGGTTCGAAACTTCTAACACCAAAAAGTATACCTGTATATAGTCCAATTTCTATAGCCATTACATAATATTTTTATTATTAACTCCTATGTCTTTCAACCACCTTCTTATATCAATCCCAGCTTTTGCATCAAAAAAAAGAGATGCACCGCCTATTTTCAGATTCTGATTATATAATAGGTGGTACATCACTATATGTTCTAAACTATCGTACTGCTTCCATGTTGCGGTATCAGCAGCTTTGCCATCTATCTTTCCACCTATATATGCTACATGCTTATAAGTCTCTTTGTTAGTTGGGTGCTCTGTGTCCGATTTAAATCTCGAAAGCTGTCCATTAAAGTGAACTATATCGCAAGGTACATATAAATTATATTCTTTTTTCTCAGGAACATAATCCTTCTCTGTACTGGTTGAATGTATAATCAAATACTCAATCATGTTTTGTATGTTTTCATGTGTATTAACTTCTCCAGGTACACGGCTAAATCCATTGCCTCCTCTTGAGCGTGTTTAAGCCAATCTACTTCACTTAAATCCTTTCGCTCCATCGTAGTGCCATATTTAACTTCCCCTATCTCAGAACGCCTTAAAATCTTGTAGCAAACTTGCTCTTCTATACCCATCTTATCCTTTCTTAATTTTTTCTAAACTTCTTCCTGCAAAATACGCACCGTATACAGTTATTAATAATGTCTGATATATAGGTACGTAAGCAGGAGCTATAGTAAATCCACCAGCATTCCCATCAAAAATCGAGATAACCACGAACATAATTGATAAAAAGATACATATCAATGGTCTAATGTTCTTAGAAAGCCAGTTGTCAGACTTCATGTCAGCTTCCCATCGCTTTGTGACTTCCTGTTGTGCCTGAGCTTCGGCTTGCATAAGAACTTCTTTTATCTTTCTTTGAGCGTTAAGCTTCTCTTCTTTAGATGTGGTTAGGTTGTCAAGTACGTCTCCGACTTGCTTAATAACCCCTCCACCTAATAAATCTAATAACTTTCCCATAATCTATGCGTATTTATAACGAGTGTCTCCGTCTTCATCTTTATAAGCCTCTAGGACTTGCTTTCTATTGTTCTTATCTTTTAATGATACATGTATCCAAGCAAAGTCAAACTCATTTATCATTTGGTCAAAATCTAAACCACTCTTTAAAATCCAATCATAAACCTCTTTATTACACATTTCACCATTTCTCCAGAACTGAACGTCAAGAGCTTGGCCTTTACAGTGCTGTGACTTAGTGCTCCCGCCAATAGCACGATTCAATCTAGGGCTTCTATACCCAGAGCTGATGCGGATAGGCCCTAGCTCATCACGCATAGGCTGTATAAGGTTTGTGATTAATAGTTGCAGATTCTGCAAGTGTTGTTTAGTAGGGGTGTTAGGTATCCCCTTTCTCAAAGCTGTATTGCTATGAGTGATTTCGGAAAGTACAAAGTTTTTACTTAGTCTCATCGCTCTGCCTAAAAATTAATACTATATAATAGCTTAAGATAAAGCCACCAACTAAAGAGAATTCATAAAAAGTAATCATTCTACGTTTATTGTTTGATTTTCCCTTCTAACTTTTTCACCGTGCATTTTAGAGATTCCTATGATAAGAAAAAAGACTACAGCTATTACCAACACTAAGTATCCAACCTCTTCTGTTTTATCTTTACGCATCTCTAAAACGCTTTAAACGTGTGACTTGTATATGCAAGTTAGTGATTTATTTTTATATAACAATGAATTCATTGTCTTTTTTCACTTATCTTTTATGTGGTTGGCCGCTAATAAGAGCTCTATAGCGTGTAATCTTGTAGATATATCTGCTAAAATAGACTTAAGCTCTGAATCAGAAGCCTCTAATTGATACACTCTTGACTTTATTTTTGTACACTCATTATTAAGGTTAACCCACAACCCAAATGCTGCAGCTAAAATAACTGCAATTCCTATAACCAACTCTACCATTCCTATTGAAATCATTTTATTATTTTTTAGCGAATTTTTCAGCTCCTGATATTCCGAAGCTTCCTAATACCACCCATACAAACGAGTTGTAAATATATTCATTTATTACTAAATCTTTTCCCACCCAACCAGTGATAAGGTCGGCTACCATTATAAGGCACATAACAGTAAATGCTACAAAACCTATAATGGATTTCTCATTCCAATCATTACTATCTTTAAATATTTCCATATCTCATACTGTTATATATTACGAGCCACACGCCTCACAATCGTCGTCATCTATGCCGCAAGTTTCAGGTTGGTCTTGGTCTTCTAAGTCTACAATCCAAGAATCAAATGTGTCATTTCTTGATTCATCCGCTCTCTCCATTGCTTCCTTTAAGGCTGTGTACTTTTCTTTACTCATTGTTTTTTGTTTTTTTAATTAGCGTTTACTTTAAATTTTCCGTACATCCAAGTTTGAACATTTGTACCTTTAGTTAAAACAAGTCTATGCTTATAAGTTCCAGGGTTAACTGATGCTACAAGTGAAGTGAAGCTTATTACCACTTTACCTGTAGGGCCTAAAGTTATAGTCCCATCTGAAGGATTTGTTATTCCATTGATTACTTCGTTGACTAACGTGTTAGATAAACTAATAATAGTCTGCATACCATCATAAACCTTAAAGGTTAATGAATAACCAGTTAAATCAAAGGCTGCTCCAGAGGTGTCTGTAATTACCAAATTAATAACAGCGCTATTATTCTCTCTAATAATAACGTCTATCTTCTGTGCTATGTCTGTATTTATCGTTGCCATAATTATTTTATAATGTGTTATTCCAATCTAATACTAATACTGCGGTTGCTATTGAGTCGTATGAAACGTTGGTGGGGTCAAATGAAACTACTACAATATCACCTGCACTAAAAACATTAAGGTCGTTTGCGTATTGCCCATCAAAACTTTCAAACTTATAAGAAGTGTCATCATCAGCCATATTTACCGTATCACTTATACCAGTTCCAGGGTTGAAACTAGGCATTTCAACTCCGTTTCCTGCAATATGTATACCCACAGTAGAGTTTCCGCAAGCCTGTTCAGACCTGATTATTACAGACTCTACATATCCATCACACGGAGCTATAAAGCCACCATATTCTAAGTATCCGCTAGGAGTAGTAGATATATCAGTACCACCATAGCCAAAAGGCAAATATTGTCTAGAAGTACTATCTCCATACCACCCACAATTTATTACGTGTCTTTGCTTTGCTGTGATAACCCCATCACATTGAAAGTTCCCAGACTCGTCTATGCTTGCAATCTCATTAGTAGGGCCACCAGTTCCAGTGGAAAAATTTATCTTTTGTTCCGTCTCGTCATTGTCAAGGTCTAAAGTAATATATATACTACCGTCAGATTTTATAAATACATCGGCATCTGTTGCCCCTACAACCTCCTGAGCTGTAGTAGCAGTACCAGTAACATTACCTGTTACAGAAGCATTTAACGTATTAGCCACTGTTGTATTTCCTGACGAATCAAATGTAATACAAGATACACCATTGTTATCTTTAATATCATTACCACTAACTTGTATATCTCCATCGCATTGGAAATTACCAGAATCATCTATGCTTGCAATTTCAGTAATACCCCCAGAGCCCCCGTTATTAAAAATAAACTTTAAACCCGACTGGTCGTTATCAGAATCTATGGTAAAATTCATAGATTGGTCAGATTTAATAGTTACAGGTTCGTCAGCTCTAGATGATAAAGTACCCACAGTTGCAGTATCAGTATCTAAGTTTCCGTCTACATCTGTGTCTGCGTCTAAGAATATTTTAGAATCAGCAACAATACTTACTGTATCAGGGCCAAGAGAAGCTATATACTGTCCATTACCAGCTCCAGATAAGTAAATCCTACCTGTAGAATTTATATTAACGTCATCACCTAATGTTAGGTCATCAGTAATTTCAAGGTCTGTTACCGTAAGCTCCCCAGCTATTGCTGTATTACCTGCTGAGTCGAATGTTATACAAGTTGTTCCGTTATTATCTTTTATATCATTACCAGTAATAGTTAAGTCTCCTCCTACGGTAACGTCTCCTGACGATTTAATCTCACCAGTAACGTCTAACTCTACAGTTGGCTCGCTATTACCTATCCCTACATTACCTCCTAACCCAATTACAAAAGCATTACTTCTACCTGCTTCATCTGCACCATTACCCACCGTGAATAAATTGTGAGGCATACTAGCGTAATCATTAAACTTACCTATAACAAACTGGCAATTACCTGCTGATGCAGTTGCCGCGTTCTGAGGAGTCTTTAAATTATTTCCAATTAAGAATTGGTTAACGTTATTACCAGTTGCAGCAGGAGAATCTATATTTACCGAACCAAATACAAAACTATCATTAGAGGTAACAGTACTACCATATCCACCAACAAAAGCATTAACACCTGCACTATATGTTGTCGCTGTGGTATTATTCTGCCCTATAGCAAGTGATTGATTCGATGCTGCTGTATTTCCATTACCAAAGGCTGCTGAATCATCGCCAGACACTACACTAGAGCCACCTGTTGCAAAAGTTCTGTCACCACTAGACACTGTTGAAGCTCCAAAAGCTACAGCAGCAACACCTGACGCGCAAGTAGTATGGCCTGACGCAAAAGAATGGTCACCCGTTGCATCGCTATAAGCATTAATAGCTACTGCGTTTTCGCCTGATGCTATTGTTTCCTGCCCTTGTGCAAAAGACCTTTCACCAGAAGCTGTTGAGCCTGCGCCAAAAGTTGTTGATGCCTCTCCCGATGCTATTGTTTCAAATCCACCTGCAAATGCTTGTCTACCTGACGCTACGGTTAATTCCCCACAAGCAAAAGCATCTTTAGACGATGCAGTTGTAGAGTTGTTTACAGCAACAGCATATAAACCACCTGATGCGTCACAAGCAGCATCCCCTATCTCAGCATTACCAGTAGACTTTAAATCTCCACCTATAGTAACATCTCCTGACAAGGCGTTCCCTGCTAATGCCGTGGAACTTGTTGTACCTAACCCTGGAAAAGCAACTTTAGCTGTGTTAGCTGCAACATCAGTGGCTATATCTATTCCGTCTACAGTTCCAGATACAGTTAAGTTACCACTTTGGTCCAATGAGGCTACCGTTGTTCCTGAAGTATTTTGGAAGTTAAGTAAGCTGTGAGTCTTGACGTTTACACTATCTGCAGACGGCCCTTCTATCAAAGCGGGACTTGAACCCGCAAGATTTAAATGGTTTACTACAACAGTACCGTCTAAGTTTACATTGTTTTCAATCTTAGCTCCTGTTACAGTATTATCTGCTATTTTTGAAGTGACAATTTGATTGTTAGCAATTTTAGACGTTATAATTGCAGAGTCTTTTATTTTCCCTGACTCAATTGTTTCATCCTCCAATAAGGTGTTGGTTATGACCCCATCGTCTATGTGTGTAGCGTTAACAGCATTAGTGTCAATCCCGTTTGCAGTTACAGAGTTTGTAGCTATATGAAGCGACAGAATAGAGTTGGCTTGTATTACGCCGCTATTAACTGAATTTCTTTTTAATTGAGCTGTATCAACAGCATCGTCAAGTATTTGGTCTCCGCCAACAGAATTAGTCGCAAGGTTGGTTTGAGATATTCCATTTTCACCTACTACAGCCGTACCATCAGCCCCAGTTGCCCCAACAGCCCCTACACCACCAGTGGCAACAAAACGTATCTCAGGGGCTATTAAAGCGCTCCCTGTAACAGTTCCGCTATCTACGGTTGTAATATTTACAGTCGGGTCTGTCTTAGATTTTAACGATATGTTTATAACATTATCAGCCATTATATATCAATAACTTTAAACTTCCCATACATAACTGTGTTGGTTTGCTCGTCTGTCTCCTCTTTTACGTATAGTTTATACTTATAGCTATCAACTCTTAATCCCATATTGGTATCAGGGGAGTCTATTGTTATTATAGCGGTAGTTGCGTCTACAGTTATTAGATTATCAACTACAGGAGCGTCTGATGTGTCAGCGCTTAATGAGGTAAACCCTAAGACTAAAGCATCATTGTTGTATACCTCAAAGTAGGCTTCATAAGCTTTCTCTAACACACTTAAAAAGTCATATATAGTACCATCCTTATTTGTAAAAGTAATCTTCAAATAAAATGAATCACCCTTCCTTGCGGTAATGTCAACGTTCTGAGCAATATCTGCTGATAATTTAGTAGCCATTATATAATATTTAATTTAATGCTAATTTAACGATTTTTTTTGACTCTATTATTACAGTGGTTTTTAAGGCCTCATGCTTGTTTAAACCGTCTACGTATACTTTTTTAATTTCAGTTTTCATACTATATCTGTTTCTCTTTTAATTAAAACTCTCCAAAAATCCCTATTAAAAACTTTGTAATCAATGGTCGACAACGCTTTAATTTCAGTAATGTCTATAACATACCGTTTGACAGCCTGCTTAGAGACTGCTGTATAGTCAACCTTAACTTTAACTCCCTCTCCGTTCTGTATATACAAAAAAACCTCTTCATCTGTTGTGAATCCATCTTTAACAGTAGATGTTGAGTCATCCATAGGGCAAGATATTTGATACATAGTATTAACCCTTGCTTGTCCTTTGTTAAAATACAACTTAGCACTAGTCCCAAAAATATTATTAGAAGAGTCTTCAAAGGTGAATAATATATAATTCTCTTCTTTGTGGGCTAATATTGCGCTCCTTGCGCTTTCCGCCCATGATTTTAAATCAGGATTAGCTGCTAAGCTATCATCTGAGAAAAGTTCTGTACCATTCCTTAAATGTAGCCAAAATCTATAATACCCCTTAGAGTTAAAATAACTTGAGATAATACCATACACCCCAGTTGTAGTTACCCCTATTGGGATTTTTTGATATACATTATCAAAAAAGTAATTTCTTTTAAAAGACGTTAAGGATTTAACCTCTAAGTCATTATAAAAATTATAAATAACCCCAAAATTAAAGCTCACAACAACCCCGCCATCTGTTGGGGGGACTACAACATCACTTTCAGGCGTGTCATAATCAGCATCGCTAGCATGAGAGGTTATACCAAGTGCTAATTTGTATCTCTCAATTCTTAAGCGAGAACTTCTTCTAAGTCTTCCGTTTATAATCATATCTCAATTGTCATATCTATATAGTACAAATCTTGTGAATCACCAACCAGCTTACTTTGGTATCCAAGTCCAGGGACAACAGGTCCAATCCCGTCAAACTGCCATTCTGGTAGCCAAGCTTGCCCATTAGTATCCTTAAGAATAAGTACCTGCCCAGGAGTATCATAGTTGCCTGGAGTCGTATTTTGTTGCGAGAATATCTCTGGTAAGTCATATTCCCCCTCGTTATCCGTTTGTAATGGGTTGGGGGGGAATGGTATTCCGAAAAACCACCACCCACCTCGAATAGGCATATTCCCCATCCCGTACTTATAGTTCTGACCTTCTTTAGTGTTTATAGGGTTACCTTTAAATGTAAGTGTGCAAGGTTCTGATGTCTTAATTTGGTAGGCATATCCATTCTTAAAATCTCCAATACCATTAAAGTCCCACTCTGGGAGTAAAGCATTCCCATTGTAGTCTTTTACTATTATAATTTTATCGTACTCTACATCGCCCTGAGCCTTCAGTATAGTTATTATGTTAGCTTCGTGAGTAACGCCGTCGGCAGCCTTAAAGGTAGCACCTTCTCCTGTATAATTGCTTGTTTCAGCATCTATCCATATAGAGAAAAAACTCCAGCCCGCAGGTAGGTCTAGTATTTGAGTTTCAGAATATCCCGAGCCATCTAATTCAATAACGCTATCGGAGTTTACTACTTCAGGAAAAGTAATTGTGAGTGGAGTCGTTTGGTTAGTAATAACATCCCTATGTATAAGCTCTATATTAGTAATAACTCCGTCAAAGTGACCAGAGCCGCCCACATTAGTTGCATCCACTGATGATAAAAAAAGATTCCCTTTACCTGAAGAGTGGTTAAGCTCTGTAAAATCATAAGTAAAAATGCTATTTTCTGCGGCCTCATATTCTTGATATGTTATATCGTGACGAAAAGCCGTTTCGGATACTATAGTCTCAGTTTGAATATGTAGGTCACCTGATTCTTCTGTCATATTTTCCACAGTAATCCTGAGGGTATAATGTTGATTGCTGGATGTAACGTCAACGTACCGCATTATAGCGTCATCGTGAACTACTAGTAGACTACCTACAATAAGCCCATATGTATTATTTAAACTTACTGAAACTTCTTCAGCGTGACCATAAGCTGCAGCAGCAGCAGAAAACAAGTCGGAGCAAGCACTAAGGATTGAGTTGGTAGAATGGATAAAGAAGCTGTTGGCTGCCGTGTAATTATGTACGTCTACACACCCCCAATTAAAGAGGGTGAAACCATTTATTGATGCGTCGTTATTAGCCATAATATACAATGACTGCATTTCCTTTCCATCATTAATGCCTCCTGAAACAGTTTCTACTACTCTATCGTATATAACGCCACCCTCAATAGACTCACCAACACTATGAATCCCGTCTTCCACTAGAATAGTTACATATCTTATTGGTCTGACAGGGAAAACGCTAGACTTCTCCATCTTATAAGAGCCATCACCATTAGGGCCTGGATTTTGCATGTGAACCGACCAAGCCTCAACTAAAGGTGCTCCTGCAGAAAAACTAAAACTACGAATTGGGCGAACATATAACTCACTATACTTAACATTGGTTACAGTTTGGCCTCCACCACTTGGCCCTGATATTTGTGCCCATGCATGAGTACTATAGGACTCTGAAGAGCTCCAGTAAAGCGGATAACCAGGGCTTGTCACCAAAGCATTAAAGCCGTCAACACCGAGGGATGGATGGCTAAACGTAGGATTCCACGTTAAAACCGAGGCCAACTCAACTTTACTTGGTAAGTACCAATCATCATAGCCCCCAGAACTGTAATCCCCACAAGCTTTTGCAGCTGTTATTTCGTCAATCTTCTCATAGGCTAATGCCTCACTTGCTGCTATGGGTGTTTGTGAGCATCCTGCTACTATATCTAAGGTGTTCTGATAACCTGTGCCTATAGAAGTTCCATAAGCTCCTGATACATTCGTTCCATGACAGCCCCACTGATATGTGCCTGGCAGGTCTTCAAGAGGTGCTATTAAGCAAGTAAAGTCAAATTTGTCGCCAGTCAAGTAAAAGATGATACCACCCTCATGATAGTTTCCTATTACTTTATTGGCAGGGAATGAATTAGCGTCACGAATAACACGAACCCTGCGTGGATAGTACTTATTGACGCTGAGGCCCGCGAAACCACTACTGAAACTGACGCTCCACGCGTTGTTATTATTGTACTCCGAGGAAGACCAATACCAAGCACTCGCAAAACCGCCTATATTATCGTCACCTCCTATCGTGTTATACATTTCTACTAGTTCATCCTTTGAAGGCAAGTACCAGTCGTCATAAGCTACCCCAGAAGGACAGCCTGCTTCTATATCTAAGGTGTTCTGATAACCCGTTCCTATAACCGTACCATCTGCTCCTGATATACTCGTTCCATAACATCCCCACTCATACTCCCCAAGGTCTGATTTAGCAACTACTAAAGCCTCATTAGTCTCCTCATCCACATGAAACACCACACCCCCCTCCATATCATCACCAATCTCTGGAGCAAGGATAATCGCGCTCTCATCAATGTGATGGTGCGTGGAAGACCAATAGTGCATATTATGAAGATTTGTAAAACTCTCAGGAAGGGTGGGATTAGTATTAAGATAATTTCTTATTTTGATTAAATCCCCTTTAGTAGGTAAGCCCCACGTGTCAAAGGTATCAACTCCAGATATATCAGACCAACCTAATTCCCAAAGCCCTTGCAGCTGTTGCCAATTATCTAGATTGCCACCATCACTAAAGTTCCCATCCTTTATAGAGTCTATAATAGGATTCACAAGCTCTTGACCATCTTGGTCTGATACTACTAAAGCTGCTGCATCTGTCTCTGTCATAATTATTCTATTGTAAAGACCTCGTAAACATCAATTCCGTTAACTTCAAATACTTCCCCCGTGATTTCTTTTGTATCCATTTCTGATTTATCCATACTAAAGGCAAAGGATTCGCCAGTTAGTGGTGTTTTAAAAGACTTATAATACCCACTACCCGCAGGCTTGTACTCTATAACTAATACAGACCTATAATTCTTATTAGTTTCCTGAAAAGGGGCAAATAAAATAGACAAATCAAAAACATCACTAGTTGTATTGTAAGGTCTTAAATCAAACGAATTTAAAAGCTGATAGCCGTCTCCCCTAAGAACGCCATCTCCATGTATTACAGCCAAGCTATTAATAATGTGGGAGTAATCTTTAGCTACCACATTTGTTAATGAAGAGTAATTGTGAGCTGCGATTGGTAAATAAAAAGCTAAATCGTTAAGCGGATTAATTGATTCTCCAACAGTTGAAACGTCAGGAGTAACATATATCTTCCTGATGTTAATATTTATATCCCCTGGATTGCTTAGTTTTAGCTTAACGAACACAGCGGGCTTTGAATATCCAATTTGCCAGCTGTCTGAGTTAAAATCATTAGACGAGCAATTTTTTAATTCAATAGCCATATTATCCTACATTTACAGTTCCAAAGTCTATTGTAGTATCTTCGTCTACTTCTTGGCTATCCTGGTCTGAAATTGTTAGCTCTGCTGTTACATCCACAGTCATTCTAAATATATAAGTAGCCTCTTTTAACCTTAAAACCTGCTTATTTTCTGTTGCGGATTGTCCTGTATGGGTATTGTAATTTATATCAGCAGCATTACCTGATGAGATATATTTTTGATTAGCATAATCAGCAACCATATACGTAACCTTTAAAGCCATTCTATATTCCCCCTCATCATTAAGAGTTCCACTAGAAGGGGCTACCATTCTTACATATATATTACCACCACTTTCAGCTGTGAATGGAGTCCCAGGAATATGAGTACCTGTTGACTCTATAGGTGAGGTCCAATTATTATTAAGTACAGTGGATTGGTATATAGCATTATCATTAACTTCAGCTCCATTGTTAGCTCCAAAATTAGGGATTATACAATGACCAACGCTCTTGTCCATGTTTGCATCCATATAGTATGCGTTTATAGGATTAGACCCACTAAACGCAGGCTCTGTTAATAGGCTGCTACTAATGTGCCAAGCGTAATAAGCTTTACTAGTAACCCAATTAGAAGAGTTATATAAATCAGATGAGTTGTAAGCCTCAGTAAAGAACTGTAACTGAACAGCGGAATTAGATGTAGACGAGCTGGTATTAGGTTTGTACCCCCAGTTTTCTAGCGCCTGTACATCATTATCTGCGCTTTGAACATCTATCTCATACATATAAGCATTTTCAGTATGTATACTATGCAGCCATATAAGACTATTACCAGGATTCCCAAGCTTAAAAACTCCGTGAGCAATGAACTCATTATTGTCATTAGTCTGTGCTGTACCTAGGTGATATATTTTATTTATCGGAGTAAACTCATTAACTGTGTTTCCTTCATTCGTTCTAATAAACCTCTTTTTAGCATTGTGAAACACTCTATCAGTATCATACGTCGCAGCTCCACTCTCTAAAAGCCTTACATCTACAAAAGAATTAAAGCCTGTAGCTCCGCCAGATTTATTTACTGCAGTAGAGCTCTCATTAGAGTATATCTTACCTCCGTCACCCGAATAAGCATTGGAAACTGTAGTACCGTTAGCGTGAGTTATACTACTATTATTAGTACCGAAATCTCCAGGTGTATTTCCCAATTCCCCCGAACCATTAGCATTATACCAATTGTCCACATTCTCAACAGCAATCTCTCCTATCTCTGAATTTAGCAGACCTGTACCACTTGGATAACCTGGGCAGGCCTCATCTTTTAGAAATAAAACCCCCCCTGAAGATTTAGGGTATATAGTCAGAGCGTCTTGCTTTGGCCAATAATGTATCTTATAAATATTCGAGGCGGCGGTTGCCATGTGGGGGTTTGTTCCTCCTGTATTCCAATAAACAGTGTCATTTGAGTCGGGGCTTAAACTACCCTCTATAACCCCAAACAAGTTTGTGGTATTTTGCTGAAGGTCAGTATCGCCTTGGGTGAAATCAAAATGCTGATTAAATGAGAGGTTAGCCTGAGGGCTGTATGTAAAAACTGAATCATGAGTATCCTCAGTCGGAGAGCTAAACCCCGTGAAAGAAGAAGTCGTAGTAACAGTACCACTTGTATCATCTGCTGAATTTGCAGCATAAACAACTCCATTAACACCCACACTAGTCACTTTATCCCCAACTAAAGGGAATCCGTCGTTGTTAGCGGTGTTAAATGCTGTTCCAGTTCCGCAGTCTGGAGCGCTAGATGACTTTGCCCAATTATTCCACCGAAGATTAATCTTAAGCGTTGCGTAATCTCCGTTTTGAAATACACCACCAGTATCAGTAGCAGCAGCCCCTAAAAGCTGAGGACCTTGATAATCACCAGAAGAAGTGGCTACTTGTGTATACGCAGCATCCCGAAGCCATTGCGACTCAGGAAGTGTAAGCCTGTGGTATACACCGATTTTAACAGCATAATGAATATACCCCACATCCCCAGGCTGAGAATTTTGTAGAGTGTATTTTACAGCTTGCCATTGGGAGGCGTAAAAGGCTTCTACATTATAGTTTAATGCGGTATCTACGTCATTAGCAATAGTACCGCTTTTGAAATTAGCAGGGGTAAAATCTCTATATAAATCGGGGGTGAAAGGCCCACTCCAATTCCCGTTACCATGAAAAAGACCATTATTTCCATTAGCTATATTAGTTATATTTGAATAGTTTTTTCCCTGTACAGATGCTCCAGCTATGTCTTTTACTGTAGTACTAGCTATGGAGGTAACAGAGTCAGCCACCGAACCATCAGTAGGCATATACGTACTGAAACTGCCAGTGCCTGCTGCCTGAGTCCTTAAGGAGTGCCATACAAACCCTCCAGGTGAAGGGGAGGAGTCATATACTTTTACGATAGAATTATTGACACTTAAAGTTCCTGTAGTCGTTCCATAAGCCCCTAAATCAACTGTTGCGCCATCAGCAACATCAGCCATATGGACGAAGTCTCCAGATTCGTTAATACTTCCCCTAGCAATATCTATATTAACCTCAGTAGCAACATCTCCGTTTAAAGGGATAAGAGTAGTGCCTGTATTACCTGCAATCTTGAGGGATACCGTAGTACCACCATCTGACTCATCCTCAGGGAAAAAAGCTAAAACAAACGTAGCCCAAGAATGGGAGGGTAGGTCGTGTTCTAATATTTTTGCTGTAGTATATATAGGGATGACTCTATCGGTTGCTCCTGAAGCTATACCTAAATCAACAGAAGTTTCTTGGTCGTTATCAGCATCTGCTATATCACCCGTCTTTGTAACCCTCAGCCACCTTGATGTCTGGTTATTATTGTCTACGCCATCATCGCCTAAAGGCACTGCACCCACAGTTACGGTTTTATTCCCCGTGTTATTACTAGCGTCCTCATTACTACCTATATGGATAGTGCCATCTTGACTTACAGGGTTTAATGAAAACCCCCTTGTATCCCCGTCGTCGGCAACCAACGATATTTCGCTAAAGGTTACGGGAGCATTAACACCAGCCGAAGCTGTATTTTGAAGGGTTATCAAAGCAAACCCTTGAGTGAGAGCGTTAGAGGCATTTTTATAGAGGTACACATCAAACCCTCCGCCTGACTCTATGTTTCTATACGCACCAGTTACATCTAGTAAATCAAACTTAGTAGTGTCATTCCCGTATAGTAAAGGATATATTGCCATAATTATCTTATTTTTAAATATGTACTATCTGATTCAAACCAGATTCTTTTCTTACTATCTGTGTTCGGTATACAAAACCCTAAAGACTTAACCCAACTTCCACTCTGACTAGATGGGGTTGTACTTAGGAGACTGCTTCCGTTTAAGTATATAGTTCTCCCAGCTTCCCATGCATCAAAATTATCTGCATCTTCCTCGAAGTCAAAGTATCCCTTATGTAAAAGATGTAAATCATCTCCGTTAAACCTCAAGAAAAGAAATAAATTGTTCTGTGCTCCTTTACCCATTTCGTGACTCTGAGCTAGTACAAGCTTAGAGCCATAAGCATTCTTATTCTCGCTAACATCTTTCTGAAAGCAAACAACATCTCCTGCATTATATTCGTTAGGGAGAAGTGTTCCTGTAAAATTAGGAAACACATACTTAAACCCTTCTAATTCTTTAGCCATTTGGCTATAAGGTAAAGCTCCAATAGTTACATTAACCGCCCCAGCCAAATCAAACCCACCTATATTACCTGTTCCTGTAGTATTTGTTACGCTATATGTTTCGGGGGCAACGTGAGTGAAAGAATAAGAATTGTCTGGGCGTGGCTCAAAAAAATCCTGAGTTGCAGCCATAGGGGCTATAGCATGACTAAGTGTATCTGTAGTTATGTTAACCTCCTTAGTAGGTGTTGATATTGTTATGCCTATTTCGTGAGCCATTATTTTTGGGTAATATCAGGACTTAACGTGAACGTTCCATAAAGCCATGTTGTATACTCCACCGCTACATCAGCTGGAGACTTTCTTATTTGTAAATCGTAATTATACGCACCAGATTGAAAGTCCATGTTATCATAAGGAACAATAATTTCAACGTTCCCATTAGAGAAGGTAATAGCGAAAGGAGTGGTACTTCCAGTATAGTAACCTGTTGTATTAGCTTCAGGGACTGCGTCCAAGGGGTGAGTTGCGTCACCATCAGTTGCTGCTATGCCAGCCCAGTACTCACTGAATATAGTCATAATCTCTTCTCCGCCAGTACTAATAATACTCATCTTTCCTTGGTAATCAGGGCCGCCTGCAGAACCAGTAGTCGCCGACATGTTAAGAGGGTTACTACTAGAGTCCTTCACCTGTAAAGTCATTTTGAGGGTGTCGTTTCTTCTTGCAGTAATATTAAGATTAACTGCTACGTCAGTATTTAATGTTGTTGCCATTATAATTTAGTTTAAAACAAATATACAAATTATCTAAGAGACCTCTTTTGAGATTTACCGTTCACCTCTAAAGTTTTTCTTAAAGGTTTAGGTAGTAATCTCGCCCAGTGCGCTACAGCCTTCATATCTCCTTTATTACCATACTTAGCCTTACGAGTGTATTCTGAGCGCATGGCTGTGTGATACAATGCTAAAGACAAGTTTTTAGCGGTTTCAACTGCTGGGAGATTAGTCATGTATGTAAGCTTAGGGACGTTACCAATTAATAACATATCTCCTAATAACTTCTCTAACACCTTAGTAGTCTCATCCTCAGGCTCTCCTTCCTTGTCTCCATGTTTAGATATAGCGTATAGTAGTGATGCTATCATTATACCCGTAGTACCATAGAAGACTCTCATTACAGCGTCACGCTTATGTTTAGGAAGCTCCTTAAGTTCTTCTTTAAATTCAAGAACATTCCAAAGCTTACCTTCCTTCTTCATCTTTATCAAGAAGTCGTTAGCCCCAATGAAAGAACCCATTCTCATATTACCTAAGTCGTCTACATCCTCTCTCTTAAACCTATCAGCTAAGAAGGTTGGAAACCATCTCTTAAACTGCATCACTAAATTACCTAAAGAATATAGCTGAATGAATCGTAAATCCACCTCAGAGTAACCTCTACCCTGAACGTTAATAACATCTCGTTCTAAGTTAGCGATTTGCTGTTGCGTAAGCTTAAGCTCTTCTTTTACTTCTGGGTATACTTTTTTCCCATTCTTATCTTCTATATCGCCTTTAAATTTAAGGTCTCCATTATCGTCTACTATATAAGCGTCCCATTGTTCGTCTGTTAAGTTTCCTAAGAACTGAGCTTGTTGAATCCAGTTCTCAGCCATTACCATAGGGGCAAAGATAAGAGAGCTTAAAGAGCTACCACCTACACCCTCTGCAATTTCTTCAGCACGATATGTAAGAATACCAAACTCACTAATCATCTTACGAGCTTTAACTCTTGAAGCATTGTCGTATACACCGTTCTGGCCTATACCGTAATACCTAGACTCACCCTTTACTAAAGCTACACCACCAGCTTGTCTGTAAGCGTTGTACTTACCGATAAGAACGTTACCTACCGCAGCAGGAACATTGAAACCTAATGCGATATACATCGTCCATTGAGTGAAGAAGTTTGCAATAACCTTCTCTGGTTGTTGATTAAGAATTTCTATAGGGCTATCAGTGAAGGTAAGATTTCTTGTTTTATCTATAATACCACCTTTTACCACCTTCTCTAACCAATCAGTAGCTCTCTTGTTGTTAGATAGATTAGCTATTGCTGCGTCAACCTCTTTAGCTTTATCGTTAAATCCTGAGAAAGCTAACTTATGACCCTCTATGCTATCTAATTTTTTATGCTCAAAAGCATTGTCATCACCAGCCCATGATAACAAGTGCCAAGCACCAGACTTATCTTGGAATGTGTTACCGTGCAAGAAACTAAAGTCTTGTACATAACGTCTAAGGGCTGAGTGCATATTATGAGTTGATAAATACGCAGCCGTCATAGAACGTTTATGTGTATACCTTAATCTCTTCCCTGTCTCCTCTGCTTCTAAAGCCATTAAGTCGTTGACAGGAGAAGGTTTTTTAATAGGATTACCAGCATCATCAGTGCCTGAGTTAAATAGTTCTTTAGCTTTTTGTGTAATCTCTCTAAAAGCCTGAACACGCTCTGGGCCTGTCATCGTCTGCTTACTTACACCTTCCTTTGTCTCCATCTTAACCGTACCTTTCTTGGTGGTCTGAGGTCTTACAATAACAAAATCTTCCCCTGGAGAGTGCATATAAATAGCCTTCCAGCTAAAGTAATCTAACTTCTCAACTTCACCTGTAATAGGATTAACAGCCTCTATTACAATCTCAGAGAGA
>Ga0209757_10000039_pt1 | contig 56645 bp, 49 predicted proteins | sample ETNvirome_6_1000_FD_185472 | JGI IMG/M metagenome (GOLD analysis project Ga0209757, IMG submission 185472) | Marine viral communities from the Pacific Ocean - ETNP_6_1000 (SPAdes) (version 2) | ecosystem: Environmental > Aquatic > Marine > Oceanic | place: Pacific Ocean | collected 2013-06-19 | reverse complement strand
ATCAGGGCGGTACTTAATCAACAGCGCACAACATTCGTCCATGTTGGCTAGGTTGGCATCGTCAGAATTCACATAGTCCCATTGGGGTCTAATTTTTTGTAAACGCTTACCTACAAAACCAGAACCCCCCGTAACTAAAACTTTATCATACTGCATTATTAATAATATCGCAAATACGAGAGATACCTTCCTCTGATAGGTGGGGGTGGTTAGGTAAGTACAGCCCCTCTCGATGAATCTTCTCAGCTACCGTGTAGGTATTGGTGTTCACATAGTTTTTCGTGTACATCGGTTGTTTAGACATGCTTCCGCTGATGAGAGGGCGACACTCAATACCTTCGGCGGTTAAAAGTTCTCTAATCTTATCCCTGTGGGGGGTTATTAAAGGGTATGCAAAGTTAGAAACATAGCTTCTAGAATCTAATAGGGGTTTCCATAGCTTATGGGATAATAGCTTAAAATAAGTTTTAAAATTTTTCTCTCGTGCTTCACACACAGCGTCCCATTTATTTAATTGGGAAAGCCCTAAGAATGCTTGCAAATCGGTGGACCTCATATTAAAACCTACATTGTAAAACGTAAACATAGAATTGAACTCACTAACATTAAACTTGCGTTCCAATACCTTGCGTTCCTGCGCCGGGTAATCCCTTCCCCAGCCATGACTGCGTACGGACTTTAACAAGTGGTAAGTTTCTGTATCGTTGGTACACACCATACCCCCTTCAATCGTAGATAAATGATGCCCAAAGTACAGCGAGAAAGTAGACATCAATCCGTAGGTTCCTAAATTTGTGCCATCCCATTTAGACCCTAACGACTCACATACATCTTCTAAAAGAATAATATTATTTTTATCACATATCCCTTGGATTAAGGGCATATCAGGAACGAGTCCTAGCACAGAAACTAATAACAAAACTTTAGGGTTATGGTTCTTAACTATCTCTCGCAAGTGTGAGGGAGATACCCCTAGATTATTTTGGTCTACGTCACACAGAACTGGCTTTAGCCCTAACTGTATAACGGGAGCTAAGTCTGTTGCCCAGCTAATGGCAGGTACAATAACCTCATCGCCTACGGAGAGTTTACCAGACTCTATCAATGTATACAACATTAAAAGATTGGCAGAGGAACCGGAGTTTACAAAGACGGAATGTTTCACTCCTAGCTTACGGGACCACGCCTCTTCGAACTCCTCAGTTAGGGGTCCTTTAGTAAGGCGTGGGTAAGTCTTAAGCCAATCTGCTAAAGAATCCATTTCATCTTTAGAGATTGTATCCTCGGCTAATGCGATATTTTTCATTTTTTAGGAAACACTAATGACTGTAAATTTTCTCTTTCTTTAATCTCTTCCCATCCTGGGTTAGCAGTAAACCCCTGTTTTACCACATTAAAGAAGAGGCTTTCGGGCATATGATAAGCAATAGTATGTTGGAGGTACCCAGCACGTCCTTTGGAGCCTTCAATTTCAAACTCCCAAGCAGTCCAATTTTTTTCTACACACTCCCTTAAGTAATCCGTCTTCCAAACCGACGGTTGAACTGAGGTAATATACTGACTGCTTATATGCTGTAAATATTGGTTACCTGATAACGCTAGGGCTACTATAGGTCTCATTGGAACGACAGTATGGTGAGTTAAATCCTTGGGACCACTAAACATAAACTTATCGACGCCATGCTTTCCCATGGCTTGGGTAATGCGCCCGAAATCATCGTTAGTAATTTTTTGGGTGAAGAAGTAGTCTTCCAGCACAAAGAATACAAACTCCGTGGTTACCTCCTTCAAAGCGTTGCTTAGGAGGTTACTCCAATGTGGGTCATCTAGGTGAGACATAGTATACCCCTCTCCAAAATCCAAAGACTCGGTAAAAACAATCTTAGGGGAATCAGGTAAATCTATATATTTTTTTTCAAGGGTTTTAAAATTATCCCATAAAAAACTATATTTATCACATGTCCCTATTAGTAGAGTTATATTACTGGTATCCATTTAAAGCGTTCTCCAATCTTTGCCTTTCATAACTTCGAGCATGTACTGCACACGGGCTTTTCCGCTATGGTACTTTTTCATATGATTATACCCATTCAATCCGATGCGCACGCACTCCTCTTTATTATTTAAATAATAGTCTAACTTCTCTTTAAATTCATCTATATTTGAGTAATAAACACAAGATTCGCCGTCAACAAATTTATGAGGATATTCTATGATAGGCTCTTGAATAAAGCAACATGTTTTGTTGGCAATAATTTCCCACATTCTCATACAACAATTTGCGGCGCCCCACGCACTAATCCCAATGTAAGATTTAGCTACAGCATCCAAATAATCTTTATGGTCGAGACGGGTCCCAACGATAGACTTGATATCCTTAAGCTCCTTACAATAATCATATACAGGCGCCCGAAGCCCCGTCCCGGTATGACCTGCGTTGCCGCCAAAACTACAATACAAATCATATTCCTTGTATGCCGCTGTGTCCTCCTCAGAATCCAAGCACCACGCATTCCAGGCTCCTAAGTAACATGGGATAATTTTATCTCGCTTAAGGTCCTCTGGGAAGACGGCTCGTTTAAAGTACCAACTACATCTCGCGTACATATGCTCACTAATCCAGGGCTCTCCGCGCAACCTACTTAGGTTAGTTACGGACTCGGAAATCTGTGTAGGGGAATCTGGGTGAGCCGTGCAGGTCCATTCACTCCCATCTATATAAGCCGTGATATCCGGTCGGTTTATAGCGTCAAGAAGATAGTATCGCGGGGCTCTAAAAAACCCTGCATCTGAGGGGTTCACCTTTCCGAATATAGCGAACACATAGTCAGCATCCTTCGCATGCTCAATTATTTGCTCATCCGTATAAACATCTCTGACTCCGTTTCCACCGTCACTGGCTATAACCTCTATATCATTATCGTATAAACCATTCATGATAAGAGGTGCGAGAGCGTCCTTCTTTCGGTCTGGAGTAATAACAATTATTTTCATGCGTAACTTTTCCTAAGAATAGAGTCCGGTATATTTCCCTGACCCATGCTGTGTTCAAATTTAATAAACCCTCCGGCGGGGTTAAAAGGAATATTTAATTTTTCCCTAACTTCGGCTTCAAGCTTATCCCTTTCTTCCACAAGTTCTTGTGCCGAAATATAGTCAGTCCAAACGAAAGCCTGATAACCGCCATCCGGGTCACCTTTATAATAGTCAGGTTCTTCCAAATAATTCAAATCTTTTTGGTATAATATATCCCCACTCTTGGGAGAGGTATAAACATATTTATCGCCATCCTTAACTGCATCATCAAAATAAGGGGAGCCGGGGTAGGTGGTGATGATAGTACAATCAAAATCATCGGGCTTTACTGCTAACAGCCAATTCTTAGTATTTCTAATCGTTTCTTTACTTTCACCCGCGTGTCCTATCGACATAAGAGCTTTTACTTTCAACCCTGCGTCCTTAGCATATTGAATACATCGCGTATTTGCGGCAACGTCGGCATTTTTTTGTATGTTCACGAGAATTCTTTCGTCACCTGATTCAAATCCGGTCAACAGCCAGCGAAATCCCGCCTTGTACATTAACTCAGCTTGACGAGGATTAAACAACTCTGCTTTAACAAACCCTCTAAATTTAAACGTCTCACCGACTTCTTCCTGTAAGGCAATTAATTTTTCTAGTAAAGTTTCCCACTCTTTGTTTACATTAAGTTCGTCATCATAGAACATATAACCTGTAAACCCATAAGTGTGGTACAGTTGGCGTATCTCCTCTATTACGGAATCCGAATCCCGTGTCCTAATCCTTCTTAAAAATGGGGAATTACGCCCACCGCAAAAGGTGCACTTGAATGGGCATCCGAGCTGGCAGATGATGCTCGTGGCGTTGTTTCCCTCAATATCGTAATGATAGGAGTCCACATCCACCAGATGACGTGCCGGAAAAGGAAGCTCTCCTAACTCCTCACTCGTCAAAAATAAATCGGTCTTGGGGTCATCTGCATCTACCATGGCAATATCATTCTCAAGAGCTCCCACAATGGCTTTCTCCCCATCACCCGCTACAAGGGTGTCAAAGTAAGTTAGCAGATGGTCAATATCTTTTCTCGCACGTCCTGTATTTTCCTTAAGTATATCTTTCTCTTCTTTCTTTGCGGCAGAGTGCATAAGAGAAACATGGGTTCCCCCTAATATGACTTTACTTACGGGAAAATATTTTCTAATAGAAACCGCTATCTTCACCGCCGCAGGTATTTGGGGGGTCGTCGCGGTAATTCCAAAATTTACTACCTTAGAATTAGCCTCATAATATGCTTTAATAACTTCTTCACAATCTTCCACACCAGCCAAATCTAGCATGTCCACCTTGTAATTTTGTTGTTCCAAAACAGCGGCTACCTTAAGAATTCCTATGTGCATAAACACCCTTTCATCCAATAGAAAAGGTGATGGGGGAGTGATTAAGCATATATGATTTTTCATTAGTATCCTTGTTTATTATATAAGTGGTCCCTGTTTCCATCACCTCTGTACCAATGATACACATATAAATGGCTCATTAAACCTAACTTAACCCCTGTTTCTCTGCATCGTATATGCAGTTGCCCGTCTACTCCTAACATACCGTCGGGAGCGCCCCCTATTTTATCCCACACCGATTTCTTTACAATCATTACAACACCCGACATATAAGGAGCGTCCGTAACGTTAGAAACCGTCCAAGGTCTGAGCGCTACTTGGGTACCTATATGTCTATGGTAAACCATGTCATGGTTTTCCTCGTCTATTCCCCTTTTTAGTTTTTGCCACTGACTTCCAATACGGTTAGTTAAACATGTAAAAAATCCATACTCTGGATTTTGTTTTATCGTCTGTTGAATAATATTCATCCAATCAGTAGTAGTAAACATAGCGTCGTGGTCAAGAAACACCGCCCAATCATCATCCTCTAATAAATCCATAAATTTATTATAGGTGCCCCCTAAGTTCTTTTCTAAATCATAAGGAATCATGGTATAAACATTCATTTTAAATCTGTGATGGCTTCAAGTAATTTAGAGTCTAGCTCTGCTTGTAGAATCTCTGCGTTAGGGACTATACAATGACCCCCAATGGAACCGTCCGGAGGGGCTAAGGTGGGACGTACAACATTAGGCTTACCTAACTCGGTATAACCACTATTATACGATGCGTTATAATGTGTTTGAGCTTCATCAAAATTAACCCCATGCTTGTCACATAGTTTTTTAGCATAATCATGCCAAGCAATACATACTCCGTAATAAGAGGTATCTAAGAGTTTAGCTATCTCGGTAGTGAGTGATGATTTGTATATATCACACTCTATACCTAAATCATGGGTAAAATGTTTAGATGCTGGTATCGCGCCTACACCTCCAAATACCTTTACGAATGTCTGAATACCTTCTGCTAAGTTAGGGTGTACACCTCTGACAGGTGAGTGAGCTATATTAAGAAATATACCGCCAATCAGTTTGGTTGTCCCCGGAGGTATTGTAGAATGGATAATGGTTAGACCTGGTTTTAAGGTATCGATATATTCTGTTACCTGTGCGACGAAATCATAACTAAAAGGGATGCAGATATTCAAAATATTTACTCCCCCTAACCCATCATCACGCTCCATATCTTTAATCAAGGGAACAAAATTGTTCGCCAAATAAATGTCGTCTAGGGCTTGCCCTATCTCACCATACCCAATGATTCCTATAGTTTTCATAGTTCTAAGAACTCCTTCCATGCATCGAAGATTTTGTCCTCGTCCCATATTTCCAAATTCTTAATAAGACAGTTTTTGTTGCCATGGAAATCAATTCCTGCACGGTTGCATTCAGCGCGGACTCTGCCGTACGCCTCAGGTAGTGTGTCCAGGTTCGATTGATATGCACATGAAATGGAGTCGTATATTTTTTGTTTATCCATCTCCATTCCCATGTATATCACTGAAGCTTTTCCATCACTCCCATCATTTAAAAGAGGCTTTACCTTACTATTATAGTATGGCTCGTCATACATATTACCATAAATTAAAACTTTATCACACCCATCCTTAATGGCTCTTTCGACGGACACATGAGGTTGCTTGCCCTCGAATATGGTCCCAATAACTCCAGCTACCTTACCCTCAGGTTTTTTAGAAGGTTTTACCCCTCTTATACAATTAGGTATAACTGTACCATAAACACCTTGCCACTGCATCTGGTCTTCACTTACAAAACGTATTTTTTCGTAACCGGATATATTTTTCTCTTTGAGTTTAAATATCTCTTTCTCATGACAGCTTAATACAACTTTTTTCGCTAAGTCATTTTTTTCAGGTAACTCAACAAAATGCCCTATAATAACGTCATCCTCTTCTACCTTAAAGTTTTTGTGCAAATCTCCTTTACATTTGTCCAAGTGCCAGGGGTGAGGACCATAAAAAGTACAGTCGTAACCACGCTCGTTAAACAAATCACATAACTCCATTAAAGAAAAGGTTGAGCCTCCTTCTTGAGACCACCCACTAATTATTTTTATTTTATCCATGTTCTCTCTCCATAAATTCCCATATATCAGTATCCTGCAACTCGTTGTCTTGGAGAAAAACATCGTCTAGTTTCCTTCCTATACCAGTAGTGTATCTGAACTTGGGGTGCCGGGAGGGGACGTCAGCCCTACCACGCGTTAGTTTGGTTTTGTACTCCTCTTTGGACTTAACCCAATAGTGATTAATACGAAACAGGTTAGCGCTTCCAGGCTCGTTAAAGGGACCTGGGCATGGCTGTTTATCCTCATTAACCGCTCCTCCCTGGGTATAGAAAAAAGAATGAGGGTTACCCCCCGGACAAAGGGTGTATTGTGGTTGCACTATAGACTTAACATGTTTGTTTATCGTCTTCTCCCGCCGGGTATAATTGGAAAGGGTGCCCCCTGGGGGGCGTGTTTCGTGACCGTTAGACCCGAAGAATACTTCATTCACTGCGATACCTGCGTACTGCTCAAAGTCTTTTAAACGAGTCTTAAGCACTCCTTTGGGGGCAAACAAAAATTCATCTAAATCAATAAAAGCCATCCATTGGGATTGGTCTTTAAACGCCGTAAGAGCATTGTAATAACAAGCCATCTGGCACATATCCATAGTGTTATAAGAGTAAGTTACTTGTCCGGACTCAATGTAAGGGTGGAGAACTTCTGTGCTTCCATCCGAACTACCATTATCATAGAGGTAAAAATGGTCTACTCCCACCCCCAAATGGAAATCTATCCATTCTTTGATGTTGGGTCTTTCATCTTTGAGGACAGCTACGACACTTAAGTAATTCATTTGTCTAAAGGGTTTTCTAGAGTTACCTCAGTTTGTTTAACCGTAGGCGGGATGAGTGGGGGTGCCTGGTATCCTTTTGAGGCTTTAAAAGCATCTTCCTTCATTTTCATAAGCTCTCGGTATAGGTCTAACCTACCTCCCACAACTTTGTTGATGTCATATAAATCATCACATAAAAGTTTTAGGTTTTTACCCATCTCTTCTACGTGCTTAGGGTCTTTAATACACTTAGTTAAAATACGATTCCACTCGGCTTTGGAGTTTTTCGGGTCAATCAAATAACCAGTTTCACCATTAACAATAAGCTCATCATAACAACCTACATCAGTAGCAATCAGAGGGATGCCATAACGGGCACCTTCAATGGCTTTAATCTCTGACTTGGATTGGTTGAAGGGATTATCATCTAGTACTGCGAGATTGATGTCAATATTAGTGTACATAGCACCGTACTGATTGGGAGCCATTGCGGGGTAGATGCGGTAATTGCGATGTCCCTTGAATCCGGCTTTAAAAACTTTTTCATAGCCGTCCCAAACATCTTGTTGCCAATCAGGTTCTGGCTTACCAGTCTTCTCATTAAGAGGCATCTGAGGTCTACCGTAGAAGCCCCAATGCACTCTTTCTTTACCTACCTTTTGATTGACAAGGTATGGGACACCTGCAAAATGCTTTACATCAACATCGTGGTGAATGCCACCTACCCAACCCATACGAGTTATCTTCTTAGGCTTAGGTGCTTTAGGCAAGTTCCAGTGGGGTAGTGAGTAATCAATAGTGTTCTTGATAATTACCAGTGCGCCGCGAACGTACTCCTGAATATATTCAGCGAATTTACGTTGAGTTACGCTAACCAAATCTACATTGTTATAAATATACTTTGTTACTTCATCTAACTTTTGTTCCTTGTATATATCGAAGAGACGATGCCCTCCATATAAATCGGTCAGAAGGTCGTCGGTGTCAAAGTGGGTAAACTTACCAAACTCATGAGCCTTCTGCAACAGTTGCGCGGTATACATACCGCCAAAATTATGAATGTTCTGTGTAAACACAACATCCGCCCACTTCATATTTTCATATTCAAAGTCCGGGGGGGTCTCAGTTTTTGCGGATGCATCCCAACCCAATGGGTTATCATCCCACCGAACTTCTACATCGTCAGGGTATAGCTCTGCCAGTTTCTCCATAGGAAGGAGGATGCGGTAATAAGCGCATCCTCCATGGTTACTTGGGCAAGCTAAAATCTTTAGCTTTTCTACCATTTATAAATATAGCCCCGTTACGATTTCATACATCATTACTCCAAATAAGGAAGCTACGACAATTAAACAGGTTGCTAGTAAAAGCCCTGTGTTCTTGTACGGCTCGAAAGATGGGTTACCTGCCTGCCGTCTCGCATAAAAGTTTTCGGTATCGCGTGAGTCCATCGACTAGTCCACCTTTAAGTCTTTAAGATGTGCCATGTAATCTTCATCAGCTGGCGCTTGGGTTTCGGACTCGACAGTTTCTGGTTGAGGACCTTTAATAGAAGCTTCTAACTCTGACATCATTAGCTTAAGTTCATCATAATCAGCTACCTTAACAAGACCATGAATGTCGTGTAAGCTATCCATCCACTTTGCGTTTTCGGCATCACTACCTGCTTCGCTCTGCTTTGGTTTAGGCGAAGACTTATCGTAATTCGGCCATTGTCCTTGAGTATCTTTTACAATCTTGAAATCCCAACCTTCTTTCATGTCAGTGATATCACCAAAGTCCTCATCGAAGAAACAGTCTAGTACCTTACCGAAAAGCTTTTGCCCTACGGATAGAATCTTAACTGACTCGTCACGGCGGTCTATCACATTCATGTAATAACGCTTGCGAGACTTAATTTGGCGTGCAAGGTCTTGGAGCTCTTTGCCCTTAGGACTCTCTTTGCCGATGGAGTTAATTTCTTTCCACATGTTGTAGTAAGTATCACATACAGGACACTTGCCACCCTTCACACGTGGGCAGTGATAATTCTTGTCATTAAGACGGTGAATTGCAGTTTCAGCATAAAATTCTTGTGTCGCCTCATCCTTTGCAGGGAGTACGCGCACAACAGATGTACCTTCGTCCATCATGAAGAATTTGCTTAGGAAATCGGAGTTTCCGCCGCCTTGATTATTAATCTCAGCATATTTTTTTCTTAGTTCGTCGATGTTAACCATAGTTTTTAAAGTTGTTCAATTAGTTTAGCTTCCGCTCGTTTGTTCGCAGACAGCTGTATTATTATATCCTTTTGGTGGTCCAAACTGGAGACAATATTCTTACATAAATTAAATTTATGTGCCTTCGAGGTGATACCTTGTCGAAGGGTTTGAAGTTCGGGTTGAATCTTAAGGTAGGCATCTAAAGCGCGGTCTGTGGTTTTCTGACCGGCTTGTCTTAGCTCCTCTCTGCGAGCTTCGCGTACTTCCGCTTCTCTTGTTTCGAAGATAAGGTTAGAACGGTCCACCTCTTTCTTTGCGTACGCCATTACCCCTGCGAAGAACGCGAAGGTAGAAGGGTGGTTCCCCATAGCCTCTTGGAAGTTATGTTCAGAAATAGCTATGTACTTCTTAGTAATATCCAGGTAAGACTCTTCGATATTATCGTAAATTTCTTTTATATTAATCATTGGTTTTAAAAATAAATTGGAATAGTTCGGGATTTAAACCCGCCATCTGTTGTATCATGTTTGAAGTAACGCTCGTCAGGAACTCATTACTCATCGTAGGCATCTCATCATCATCATTCAATCCAAAAACTTCATAGCCGATATGACAAATTTCATGAAGCAAAGTTCCTTTGTAATCTTCAGGACGTTGGTTCGGGTCAATTGATAACAGATACTTTGGGAACTCTACACAACCATATAGATTATCTTTTTCTAAAGACGTTTGTTTGATATCGAAAGTTTTAATGCCTGTGTACACAGTCATTGGGTGGTTGTACTTAGGGTACTGTGTTTTAGTTTTCTTGGTCATTGCTGTGTGATGGTTAGTCTTGTATAATCGATTCGGATTGGCACAATGTAACGTGCTCTACCATTTCGCGATTTCATTACGAACATACGAGCTTTACCTTCGTCAAACTCCTGTTCCTTTTGATTGATAGAGAAGGCTAAGTCGCATACACGAATCTTACCGTATGAATCAGCCAACTCGGCATCTGTAATAATATCTACCTCTTTTCCTTTACGGTTTGTTTGTGTAGCAGTCCATACAAGGCACTTATGCTCTACAGCAATACCCCGAAGCTCTTGAGCAATACGCTCTTGCCCCATGTACTCAGACATAGTGGCGTCAGAGTTTGTCATCAGTTCAAGGTAATCAAGACAAATGATATCAGGGTGAAAGTCTTCATAGTTGCGCAACTGATTTAAGTAGGCGCGAAGTCCTGTAATTGAAAGTCTCTTAGTTGGGAACTCCTTAATCTTGAGACGTCCCATGTGAGGAGCGGCAGATTGCATTTGGTCGAGACGGTCACTAAGCATTTTAACGCCCCCTTTCAACTCAGTTTGTTTGATTCGAGTGAAGATACTGTCCATGCGTTGTGCAACACGGTCTTCAGACATCTCTAGGGAAATATATAAAACATCCTTACCGTCCATTACAGACCTAGCGGCTTGGTTAGCTAAGAACAAGGACTTGCCCACACCAGGAGGTGCTACGACCATCGCTAATTCTTTAGGTGCAAGACCGCCTTCAAGCTCCTGATTAATAGTTTCGAAAGGAGTTCTGAACTGAGCATTAACACTAGTATCATTAAGTCTTTTATAACGTTCTTCTACACCACCGAAGTAATCAATGCCAAGGTCTACGTCACGGCTGACTGAGAGGGCTTCCCTAATCTGCTCTTCAATCTGACCAAACTTCTTCTGTTTCAGTAAGTCGATAGAGTTGATTATGGCGTCTTTAAGGGATTGCTCTTTGGCAAACTCCTCAACCTTGTCTAAGTAAAATTCTTCGTTCTCTAAAGACTTCTCGTCGACAGTATTGATTTCTTTAAGTTCTTCCTTAAAGTCGGACATTAACTCGTTGTCGGTCTTCATCTCTCGAATCTGCTCCAGGATTTGTTCGTCCGAAGGCAGCTTCTTGTAAGAGGTGTAATGGGCTTTAATAACAGACCAGAACTTTTGGTGTTGTGGGAACTCAAAGTATGAGTCCTTCACCATAGGGATTGCCTGTACTAGAAAGTTATCGTCTGATTTAGCGAGGTATACAATACCCCTCTGAATTGATTCTTGAAATGCGTACGCCATTAGTTGTTTCCTGTTGAGCCGAAACCACCTTCGCCACGAAGTGTGTTGTTTGAAGATGAGTTATACTCATTAGAGTCCATAATATGAATTTTTGGACGTAAACTTTTCGCACAAATTACTTGTGCTACGCGCTCACCTTTATTAATGGTTATAGGCAAAGAAGTTAGGTTATGTAACATAACTTTAATTTCTCCTCTATAATCTTCATCAATCGTTCCTGGTGCGTTGGGCATTAGAAGCCCCTTTAATCCCCAAGAACTACGCAATCTAATCTGAGCTTCATGGTAAGGCGCTAACACAAAGTGCAAGCCTGTTCCAATTAGCTTTGTCTCTCCTGGCTGAATCACAGCATCCTCATTAGATGCTATATCAAAGCCTGAAGCTTTTGAAGTCTGGTATTCTGGGTCTGGATTTTGGGACTTGTTAAAAATGTACACCTTATCCATCTGCTTGAATGTTTTATCCGTCATGTCTGTTTCCTATATGTCGTTGTTCAATTTCGCGGTCGATTTTATCAGACGCATCTTGCGCTACTAATTTAGCACGCTCCTTTCGGATACGCTCTTTCTGTTCAGATGTACTTACGTCATCTCGTTTTATTAACCCACTCTCTAACTGTTTATCGATATTAGGCTTAATGGTAGTGTATGGACTTGCCGCTGTTCCTTTAAGTTGGTCGTCTCCATCCACAGCCTTTTGAGCTTCCTCAATCTGCAGTCCCATCCACTTATGCTCTGCCTCAGCGAGTGCTGTAGTGTAGTGAGGGTTATGCGAACCATCCTCGAAATTGCCCCTCACTCGCATAGTCGGAATGGAGTCTACATCAATAACAAACTCGGCATCCTCTCCACACTTATAAGGGCATGGCATCCCTGACGGGACCATCTCAGGGGGTGTGCGCCAATTAGCATGGAAGTATGTATTCCCTTTACACTCTGTGTCCGGACACCAAAACCTAAAGCGAGTTTTCGCGTTAGTGTTCTTATCCCCCGGTTCTTCCATAGCCATAACTTATTATAGTCCCGGGTTACAATTCACAGACGCCATTTATGCATGTTTCTATTGATTGGGCTTGCTCTTCGATTTTTCCCTCGATAATAAGCTTGTCCAAATCAATAGAGTTAATATCTACAGCTTCCAACGGTTCATTTCCTCTAGACCCAGCACGATAGAATGTAAATCCTTTCATGTCTCCGGCATACATTAAGAGGTCGTCGTAGAGGTTGGAGGGTTCGTATCCTGCTGGGAGGTTACACGTTTTAGAAACCGCTGAATCAATGTATGATTGTACAACCGCTTGAACCTTGATATGTTCTTCTGCTGTAACATCATAAGCGCCCACACAGTGTGAAACGTCACGACCTCTAAGATGTAAGTCCTTAAAGAGAGGGTCCACCACAATAGTTTCATTCCAGACACCATCAGTGCCAGTACGCCAACGACGTTTATAGACAGGGGCGAATATCGGTTCCAGACCAGTACTAACACCCAAGACCATAGAGATAGTTCCAGTTGGAGCGACCGTGAGTAGCACCGCGTTACGAAGTCCGTTCTTTTTGATATCTGAGCGGATTCGAGAGGGTAAGGTTTTAAAGAACTTTTCATCTTTTAGTTTGTGCCAGTCGTAAGCGGCGAAGCTTCCTTTCTCGCGACCCAAGTACATGGAGGCTTTGTAGGCTTCATTTCTTATCGTAGCGAATAACCGTTCCAAGAACTCAAGGCAGTCTTCTGACCCGTATTTATGACCCGCTTTAATGAGAAAATAGTGTAATCCTGTAATCCCTAATCCAATTCTTCGGGAACGCATCCCCGCTTCATCACACTCGGGAATCGGAAAATGGTTCGCAGTAAGGATATTATCTAAGAACCTAGTCCCTGTACGAATCGTACGAGCCATCCTACGCCAGTCGATAGTGCCGTCCATATCCACCATGTTAGCAAGATTGACATGACCAAGACAACAATTACCATAGGCAGGAAGAACTTCCTCCCCACACGGGTTAGTAGAAGGCATATGCTCAAAATAAGAAACGTTAGTGTATTCATTAGCAAAATCAATATTAAAAATTCCAGGTTCCCCTGATTCGATAGCATTATCTACAATGCGCTCCCAAAGGTCACGTGCTAGGATTTCCTTCTTCGTGGCTTTTGTAAATGTGTCTGCGTAGTGTTTAAGATGGTGTAGCTTGGCACGTCCAAGTGCATCCTCCTCAGTTTTAGCAACAACCTCGACAGTGGCATTGCCTTCCTGGGAAATCCGCTCTACGTCATAAACAAAGTATTTATTCTGTCTTCCTCCAAATGTAAAGTGCCACTCTTCATTCTTTTCAACAGCTTCAATAAACCTTTTAGTGATTGCAACAGAAATGTTAAAGTTAGTAAGTTCTTTACGGTCTAACTTAACGTGGAGAAATTCCAAGAAGTCCGGGTGGGTAATATCTAGTATAGACATTAACGCAGTTCTACGATTTTTTCCTGCACGCACATGATTTCCAATCTCATTAATCATACGCATCACTGAGATAGACCCAGGAGCGGAGTTCTTAATATTTTGGATGTTATCGCCCTTAGGTCGAATCTTAGAGAAGTTAAAGCCAATGCCCCCACCCCCACAAGAAATCTTGTACATGTCTGAGATAACTTTGCCAATACTGTCCACAGAATCCTCAGGGTCTAGTACGTAGCAGTTAAGCATATTTTGGTGGCTTCTTCCCGACCCGTAAAGGATGCGACCTCCGGGGCAAAAGTCTCCACTGTTAATAGCTTCGTAGAACTTCTGCTCGAACTTCTCTCTGTTTTCAGGGAATTCCGGGTCAGCTGCTGTCTTAGCGACACGCTTCGCACATTCTTTCCAGGAGTTCTCTCCCGGGTAGGCATACTTATCCATGAAAATGGTCTCCCCGAGGGAGCCTTCTTTAATTTCAAATGCCATTATTCGTTCTCCGTATCCCAGCCGTAAACCAAAACATCTTCTTCTGGTAGAACGAGGTAGATGTCTTCATCCACACTAATTTCTTGACCTGCAAACTGGGCAAAGATAACGTGCATCCCTTCCTCCCAGTGGTCACTCTTACACCCAGCCCCAATACGTTCTACATAGCCTTCACTAAGCTTTTTCGCGGTTATCTGGTCGGGCATAATAATGCCAAATTTAGATTTTAGCTCGTGTTTTTTACGAGTAACTATGAGTCTTGTTCCGTTGGGGATGTATTTCATTTTTCTATGCGTTTTATTTAGTGATTTTGGTAAGATTATTACGTTTTACAACCTTTAAAGTTTCAGAATATTCTTCTAAAAGGGAAGTTAGGTATTCGTTATGGGTTATCAAGAACAGTTTCTTGTGTTTGGTGAGCTGGTGTATAAGCTCAATCAAACCCTTTACTCCATCCGCGTCCAGATTCTCCGCTACCTCATCAAAGAAAATGATGTTTGAACGGTCTTTTCCGGTCAGGAGAAGTAGGTCATTAAGACCTAGCATGACTGCTAGGGACACTCGTTTCTTCTCTCCGCCGGAGAGCGAGTCGAAATGACCTTGGACTCCGTTATTATAGAGGGATTCCTTTAAAGAGTCATCAAATTTTATTACAAAATTTCCCTTTGTCATAGTGCTGAGATACGAGTTGCAACGCTCGTTAAAATACTCTAGAATGTTTCGGATAACATACTTAATTAAACCCGCTTCCGAGAACGCATGTTCCCAGAATTTTTGAATGTCGTAACCTTTTTGGGCTTTGGTTGCGAGGTCTCCATACGTGCGAATCGATTTATTCTCCTCAGTACGTTGCTTGAGAAGAATCTTTACTTCCGTGTCAACCTCTTTAAACCTTTCAATCATCTCAAAGTCCCCCACGGTTACAGGTATCTGTAAGGAATCTACCTCTTTACCCAAAACCTTAACCTGCTTTACTAAATCTCTTTCTTCCGAAGACCACTCCTCTATGGCAGATTCTAGTTTCAGCACTTTATCCCAGTTGGTGTGTGAGAGCTTCCCACAGTGCTCACAAGGTGCGTCTTTGAGATTCTTTATCACTGAGTGGGTTTGGATGATGCGGTCCCTTAGAACGTCTCTGTGTGAGGAGCAACGTTCGAACTCTAAATCCTTTTCATGGTAAGCACGTTCCTGTTCTTGTATTTCTGTAAGGCTTTTACCAAAAATAAATTTATATTTCTCAGAAGTAAAGTAAGCCTTGGATGTTTTCTTTAATCCACGGAGTTTGGTTAGCTTTGCAGAAATTTTATCTACTTTGTTAGAGCCATTAGCTAAAAGGGTAAGGTTAACCTTTTTATCTCCTAAGTACTTAGACTTAAGGGACTTAATGGTTGACCTGTTCTTAAAGAGGTCTCCTACAGAAAGAAAGTTTTGGATGATTGCTCTTTTTTCCTCAGCACTTGCTGTGAGGAAATCAGTACCGTTCGACTGACCAAACACGATGGAAGCAAGAAAAACATTATGGTTGATGTTAAGAATCTGTTCGAGGTACTTCTGGGTAGCTTGTATTGATTCCTGTGTACAGTTCTCATCTCCCACGGTAACAGATAACATGGGAGCTTTCTTAATTCTCTCGATTACCGTGTCCTTGTTAACAGTTAGGACTACACGACACTTTCCTTTAGTGTAGTAGTTCTTTAAACTTTTGTCGTTTGTTTTGCGTATGGTCTTCCCAAACAACGCAAACATAACAGCTTCGATAATAGTACTCTTGCCTGCACCATTAGAGCCTGTTGGTTTGGTATCGAAGTTCTTACCTGTAATACGAACAAGATTGCCGTAGGAATCGAAATTAACTACAGCTTTTTTTACGGAAAGAAAATTATATATCTCTAACTTATTTAACTGCATCTTTAATCTCCTTGAGCCCTGCCATCAATGCTTTCTTATCAAACACTGTGTCACTGGCGTTGATGTAGTCATCGATTACCTTGTCGTCAAGGCTGAAGATGCGGTTCTTAGGTATGTAACCGGATTCGAACTTGGGAAGTACATCCTCGAACACAAGTTCCAAGCTTTGTATAGGGTACTCAGCGAATATCTCATCCTTCAACCGTTGCTCAGTGTAAGAATCTAGCTTATCCATCTTCACACGGAGGATGGTGAAGAAATCTTCAAACTTGTGCTTCTTAGCAAGTTCAGGAATCTCATCAATGGTTCCCACGATATGTTTGATGCCTCTTCCGATAGGCTTTTTAATAAGCTCTATCTCTTGGTCGCGTATTACCAATTCGTGCACGAATTTTTGTGCGTTGGCTTCTCCGAAAGTATTAGAGTATGCTGTACCTAAAATAACAATGTTGTCATAGATTTTAGGTTTGTGGATGTGTCCGAGAAAGGCGAAAGGCTTCTTCTTAAAGTGCCATCTCTTTACACGGGCTTCATATGCATAGCTCCCATTGGAAACACATCCATCAAAACCAAAGTGACCAAACACAGGGTTCTTAGTTTTCTTGAGGTCAGCGATGATTCTATCCTCGTCCTCGTAGTGGGGGATGAAATCAAAGTCTACCGCCCCAAGCCTAATGGTCTCAGTATCTTTAACGATACGGGCTTTCTCCGAAAAGAGAGAAAGAATAGTATCTGAAGTTCCATCCTTACGAAGGGTGTCATGGTTACCTCTATTTACGATAATATTTTTACATTCAATATTGTCTAACAAGTAACCAAAAGCGAGCAGTTCCTCACTTCTAGGGTTTCTACGCTCAAACACATCGCCATTGATAACGACGTGGGAACAGGGCTTACGATTAGCTAAATGGAGAAGAGTCTCCACTTGCGCATCGAGGAACCCAGGGAAATAATCTGCACGTAAATGCAAATCTGTAAGGATAACAACTTTAGCGGGTTTCGACATAGTCTATAATTTCTGCTTTATTAAGCAACTGTCCTTTACCGTTAAACTCGACATCAATCATATCTCCAAAGGAGCGTCCTGCCTCAACATCAACGGCAAAAGGAACAACAAAGTCCAAACCATACAACCCTTTAAAATCTTCAGTACTCTCAAGAGCATAACGCATCAGTTCAACAACTTTCTGTAGGTCTTTCTTGGAGCATTGCACTTCAACTGAGTCGTGGACCGTAGCCAGAATCTGCGCGTCTAAACCTGTAGCTTCTAGGTATTTTTGCAAACGCAGAATTGAGTGAAGCATTAAGTCCGAAGCGGAACTTTGGATTACAAAGTTCATACCTTGTCGCAGAGCGCGATACTGGTACTTCCTATTTGGGCTTGTTACATTGGGGAGGTGTCTCCTACGTCCAAAAATACTTACCGCGTAGCCGTTCTTCTTCACAAACTTATGTACGAAGTCAATCCAGTCAAAAACTTTTGGGAAGGAGTCTTGATAAGCTTTGAAAATATTCTTGCAGTATCCTACCGACTTACCTATCTGCTCAGATAGTTTGTGTGGACCCCCTCCGTAAACAATTAGAAAGCTAACACTCTTTGCAATCTGTCTTTCTTGCTTGGTGACATCCTTGGCATCCTTGCCAAATACAAGGGATGCCGTGAAGCTGTGCAAGTCCTGTCCGGAGTTAAACGCTTCGATAAGGTTTCTGTCCCTACAGCACTGAGCAAGTACTCGTAACTCTGCTTGAGAGAAGTCAGCGGCAACGAAGACTTTGTCCTTATCGGCTGTCATCATGCTTCGCAGATTGATTGGGTCATCTTCGTCAGGACGGGGTAAGGTGTGGAAGGAAATACCTTTACGGTCTTTGCCTACTGAGTACGTAGAACAACTCAGGCGACCCGTTACTACATTACCGAAGTTGTAACTAGAGTAAACTCTACCGTCCTCGTTGTAGGCGGTGGCTTTTTCAACCCCCTTAACATATGTCTTGTGTTGCTTTACGCGACCTTTGTACTTAAGCAGTAGCTCAATATACTCTTTCGCATCTCCTGTAGCAGTAACAGCTACTTTCTGCAAATGAGCTTCAGTGATTGAGGGTGCTTTTGTTTTTTTGGAAAACTCCACGGCTTTTAACCCGAAACCTTCTTTAGAGAAGAGCAATAGACCCATGTCCGCGTTGGACTTCGGATTAACATCGTCAATCACTGATAGCTCGAAAAGCTTCGTTTCGAGCTCTCCAACCTCTTTGGTTAATAATTCGTCGAAACGAGATACACAGGCGGAGTCTACTAAAATGCCACGATGTTCTACGTCTGACGCTACGACAAGAATCTTTTTGAGGAGTTTTTCGTAAACGTGGTTTACCCCTTTCTTGTTCATTTCCACAATCATGTTGGAGTGGGCGCGTAAAGTGAAATCCGCATCCATAGCGTTTCCCAACGCCATTTCGTCCAGTGGCATGTTTGCCCAATCATGGGTCCCTCCATCAGTTACTGTTAGCATCTTTTAATTCTTTTATTATGTGTCCTAGTTCAAAAATCATATTAACGTAGTGTACGTTAGATTTATAATCCTGTTGGGTAACTTCCCCCGCTTTCATAATAGCGTCGCGGTACTCATTTAGAGCACGAATTACCTCATCAATTAATCCGGGGGGGAGCCCACCTTTTATCATTAGGCTAGAGTTTCCAAAAGCTTAGATGTTACAAGGTAAGGGTCACAAGTAGCTGCCGGACGACGGTCCTCAAAGTAACCACACTCATCAACGTGTACATGGGCTGGAATACGAACGCTTGCGCTACGGTCACCGACACCCCAAGAAAATTCATCGTAACTAGATGTCTCGCATTCACCAGTAAGGCGTAGGTCGTTTCCTGCACCGTAGATGTTGATATGCTCTAAGTGAGTATCCTTCAACTTGTCCATCATTATCTCAATCTCCTTAAAACCACCTTTCTTGCGCGTCTTTTCAGTTGATACATTAACATGACAGCCAGCACCGTTCAGACTTGGGTAAATCTTTGGGTGGTATGAGATTCTCATGTTAAACTTCTCACTGCCTTTTTGTAAGATGTAGCGCGACATCCATAGGTCGTCGGATACTTTAAGAGCGGGTTCAGGGTTAGTTTGGTACTCCCATTGAGAAATCATTACTTCAGCATTACTACCGAACAAAGTGATGCCCGCTTTATCGCAGTTTACTAAATGCTCATCCGCAATTAAACGCCCAATAACATTACCTGCACCTACACCGCAGTAGAAATCTCCCTGCTTAATGTCTTCTGGTACAAGGGGTTGCATCATCGGGTCTACAAAAGTATACTCTTGCTCAAACCCGAAAAGAGTCTCTGTATCGATGTGCTGAAGTTCGGTATCAATTTGGGCAGCAAGCACGTTCCGCATATTAGATTCATGGGGAGTACCGTCAGGGTTCATAACCTCGCACAGTACCATGTAATTACCCTCATTAAAAGGGTTCTTGTATAACCGTACCGGTTTTAGCTTTCGGTCAGAGTCTTCCAAATCTCCTTGTCCGGTGCTACCACCGTCAAAAGACCATTCAGGCAGTTCAGCCAAAGCGTATTTTTCAGAAAAGACTCTCGTCTTTGAACGTAGTTGGGGCATATCTACAGACCCATCTAACCATATATATTCTACTGTAATCATTAAAATTTCTCCAATTCCTGGGGGAAGTACTCCTTCACTAAATCCATAAGACCATGAGGAAGATTTTCATCGAGTAGCGAGTGCATAATTTTTGTATCCCCAATATTGTGAAATTCATTTATCCCATAGGTCTTCATGAATTTAATATCAAATTGGCAGTTATGAAAAATTTTCTCGATATTTTTATTTGCCATTAAAGCACTTAATCTTTGTTTGATAAGTTCTTTGTCTACATCATCGAATGGACTTTCACGATGATTGATTGGTACGGTAAAAGCTTTATTTTCACCGTAAGAAAATGCTATAGTCGACATATCATCCTTTTTAAAGTCGAGTCCAGTCGTCTCGATATCCGCGCCGAGGCAAGAGTATTGCTCTGCTAAATCCATCTGCTCATTAAACTCTGCGATGGTTTTACAAAGTACATAACCCGTACCATCAAATTTATTTTTATTTAAAATGAACTTATCGTAGGCGTTGTTTACGTCCTGAACGAACAGCTTACGTAACTTAGGTTCGAGGAATACAAGCTCCGAGCTGTACGTAGGTACCACAGGGCATCCCTCGTACTCAAACTCTTTCCCCCGCTTATTAAATAGTCCAGACTTCTTGAGGAGCGTCTTCATAGCCACATTACCTAGAGGGATAATAAGCGTAGGCTTAATCTGTTCTAAATCCTCAAATAGAAAGGGTCTATGGGTATTATAGTCAGCAGTTGTTAAATCATCCTCTGAGGTATTAGGCTCTCGGATAGCCGGTATAAACTGATAACTACCTTGGGGTACTCCGGTCTTCGCGAGGAGAGTGCTGACAGCTGTATACTCATGGTCGCAGAAGTCGTAAAGGCTTCCGCGCTCACGATATTGGCAAGTAGTAATGAAAACAATTTTCTCATCGCCAACGCCTGTTGACGAATAATCTTTTGTTTTTTCATCTTTCTCGAAATTTTGTAGTAATTTTTCTAAGTCCATGTTCTATTATGGGTTATGGCGAAACGTAAAAAGAAGAAACATTATATTGATAATAAGAAGTTTGAAGAGACCATTTTTAACTATTTGGAAAATCCAAAAGAGCATGAAGATGAGCTTATCGGGCAACTAGACTTATTAATTACAAGCATCCTTATATCCTTTAAATTTAAAGTTGAGTTTGATGATGCTAAACAAGAATGTTTCGTGTTGTCTTTGAAAGTCCTTAAAAACTTCACCCGCGAAAAGGGGTCGGCTTTCAATTACTTCACTACTGTTATAGTGAATAACCTGAAGCTTATTTATACTAAAAATAAGAAATATCAGGAAAAGATTCAACAGTACAGGGACAAGAAGATTAAGTCTTTCCTCGAGGAGACTGGGTAGAGAAAAAGGAGTAAATCTTTGGATATTCTATATCCACTCTAACCTTTTTATTTACAAGATGAACCAATGAAGGTGCCGATGTTATTGAAAACGATGCGAACGATTCAGGTAGGTCCCAGCTGTTTACTAGGTAAACGGTTTCGTGACCTTCTTGTTCTTTCCATACGTCAGCACGTTCAAGAATCTTATCACACCAACCGCACCAAGTTGAGTAGTAGAGGACCGAAAAGTTTTTACGTTTACGGTCCTTCAGTACCTCATTCAACTCTTGCTCAGTTACTAGCTTGGTCAGACTTCTCATTGTCTTCTCCACTAAACTCGCCCTCTGCCATTTCCATAGCAGCGTCAACTTGTTCGTCGCTCATTTGTTTCATGATTTCCTCTTTTTCTTCGTCCGTCATGTTCTCAACGCGTTCGTTTAGTTCAGCAGTAATTGCGTGGATGCCTTTGAAAAACAGGACACGGGCTAAAGTGTCATTGGACATCTGTCCCCCTGTAAGAGCATTTTTTAGAGCGTCCCATTGGTCCGTCTCTTCTTTATTTAGTTTAATGTATAATTTCATTTTTCGGTCTCCATCACGGAGTTTAAAGTTACCAAAATTATTGCCGTCAACAGCAAATGTTATTTTTTCTTTGTCGGCACTCATACCATATTATAGTACCCCATGTCAAAAAACATCGATTCAATTTTAGAATTTGGAGATTTCTCCAAAAAGAAGCGCGTTAACAGTAAGCGCAAGGGCAGTAACTTTGAGCGTAAAATCGCTAAGCTACTGAATGAGAGGTTTGAGACTAAAGAGTTCAATAGGACTCCTGGTTCCGGAGCTTTCGCTACCACTCATAAGGACTTACCCGACCATCTACGGATTCAAGGTGACCTTATCACTCCCGTTACTTTTCCATTTGTTATAGAATGTAAAAATGGGTATGACGTACAACTTGATGATTTGTTTAAACGAAAAAGCGATTTCAAAGCTTTCATCGCACAAGCTCAGAATGACGCCTCTCACGCTGATAAGGATTGGATGGTAATCTACCAGAAGACGAGGCGCATGGCTATTGTAATCGTCGGGAAGCCGTATCAGATTAAGCCGGAGCTAGTTCTAGACGGTCTTTACTTTATCTATCCTCTTAATGAGTTCTTGAAGCTGTCTAACGAAGTCTTCGGCTTTCATAGCTGAGTTTCCTACAGCTGAGTTTCCAGTCTTTGCGGCTTTGGCTCCACTCAATTCTCTCATGCGCGGGAGGATTGAGTCAGTAGACTCTACAGCTTCCTGTACGGCAACTCCCTCCTTTAGTCGGCGACGGAGACCGATACCACCTTCAAAGTTTACTCCTGTTCCTGTAATAGAAGTTATGGGAGCCGGACCATCCTCTCTACCATACCCCATGATATTTGCGGCAGCAGTACCAATACCATCACTCTCAGAGCCTACAAAGGTCTGTCCTCCTGCTGGCTTAGTGACTACAAACCCTTGGTTTTGCGTAGCCATCCCTGTTTGGCAATACTCTATTGCCATATTAAGACGGAATCCAGGTGCATTCTGGTTCTTATTGCGATAGGCGTTGGCGAGGGTAACTCTAATTTGCTTTTCTGCCTTGGTTCTTTCATCGCTTGGGTTCTCTCCATTTTGGTAGTCAGTAAACAGTTTTTGGAGATTGCTAAACTTCTCACCTTCTTCGTAACCCATTTTTCCCATAACGGCGCCCATAACAGTTCCCACGGTTCCTTGGGATAGACCTCCAGGCGCAAGAACTTTCATCGCATCATTGACAGCGTTTATCTCCTTCATTTTATATGCGTCTGCGTCTGCCTTGTCCTTTTCGGTTAATGCTTGCCCATTCTGTTCGGCTACCCCATATAAATAGTTGGCATGTCGGTTACGTGCTCGTTCGCAACTTTCTGTAAACCCCGTAATTACGCCCTCTTCGTTAGTATCCACAGCATCTATACTATTAGCAACGCCTCGTTTTCCATACGCAACATCCGTACCGTCATTAGACGTTTTTACGTTAAGACCTGTAGCTTGTTCCCCTGTGTAATGGTCTCGGTTTTTATCCTCGTCATCACCAAAAATACCAGTTCCACTTTTAACCTGATTCTTTTTGTTGACTACGAGTTTTTTAGCAAGTTTACCGCAGCTTACTTGAACATCTTGGTTAACAGCGCCGCCATCGTCTTGTTGTCCGGTAGGACCGCGTCCTACTACATCAAACTCACAACCCTCAAACATAGGGTCTGATACAATACCGTCCCAGGAATTAAGAAGGCTTCCTACGTACCATGCCAAAGCCTTGGGACCATCTACCTCTCCTTGAGCAGCTTCGATATCATTTAAAATAAGTTCGTTACCGTCACCATCTATGTCAGTGAACTGTATTTCATCAGGAATCGTGCCCATGTTACGTTGTTCTGCACCAAACACTAAAAGATTTAAATTAAATTGTTCCGCTGAAAGCATCCCTTCAATCTGCTTATCCATCGCCGAGCAGGGCATCTCTCTATTACACGCAATCCAGGACTGAGCTAATTTGGGTCCGTACTCATTCAACACACCATCCATGGCGCGGTAAGAGTGCATTCTAGAAGTTTCGTTTCCTCCCCAAAAGATAGCTGGCTTACCTTCGTCATATAGAGGGTTTCCTTTCTTTATGCTTTGTTCGTGTAGCCATACACCCGCTTCATAGATAGGAGAGTTGTGGTTACCAATTTTAACTCCGTACCTATCTCCTCCTTTTTGGAAAGGTATTCCTGCCTGCATCAAATCGCCTCCACAGGCATCCCCGCCCGCATCACTAGGAACTACATAAATCCCTCTATCTTTACCTCGTCCACGCAAACGAAGGCACTCCCTCATAAATTTACGGTCACTTTCGGTTAACCCTTTTCCCCCATTACGAACTTCCTGAGAAATCTGGGATACTCTCGTTACAAGGCTATTGACAATAAGGGAGTCTTGGTATCTCAGAGCGTCTTCCTCTGCTTCGTCAATTTCCTCTCCAGCTCGTTTTCGTGCAGCTTTTCGGATAGCATTATCTCCGCCTATACCCGCAATCTGTCTGAACAGGTTTCTCGTGCTACCCTGTACTTTTCCCATAAACCCTGCGTCAGCGAGAACCGTTTCAGCAGCCTCACCAAACGCGTCGGCGGTACCTTGTACCTGTTCCTCTCTCTGCTTGGCTTGTTGTTTTGCGTCTAAGACTTCCTGTGGGGAACCGGCTGGTGCGTCCCCAGGAGTAAGTTGAGCTCCTTCTTTAAACCTTCCTAAAAGGGCGGTCCAATCAGGTTCATCAAAGCTAATTATAGGGGTGTCTCCTCCTTCTGGCTTACATCCAGTTCCGATATAGTACACGCTGGTTTTACCGGCTTTGGTTTCGTACTTTCCGTATTGGGTGCCGTCCTTACCTTTTAATGTCTCAAGGGCACTCCCTGAGTCAGTAAGTGCTATCTCACTGGGAGGTTGCGTTAACCCCGCAAACATACAGAGATACTTCCCTATATCATCTTTTGCCTTTGCTTCTAGCAAAGTGTTTCCGCAGTCTAGGTACGCGTCAAGAAATTCAGATAGTTCCATATTATATTAAAGTAGGCTTCCCTGATATTATATACCAGGAAAGCCTAAATATTTTTCAATTAAAACTTAGCTTATAGCTATCGGGGACATTACGGAATCGATATCAGAGGTTTCAGTGAACTGAACAGCGAAGTCGTAGCGTAGGGTCATCTCGATAGTATGGAACTCGTTAGTTGAGTAGTTAAACTCACCTAGCTTCCAGCCTTTAGGGTAACAGCCGTAGAGATTAACGTGAGTAATCGGGTTACGGTGAGCATCTAATTGCCAGATAGTTACAGTTCTCTTGAAGATAGGAGCTTCAGTAATACCAGCAAGACCTTCAGGGCTTGGGTTTACTTCGCTAGTACCGTTACCTAGACCACCGTAATGAATACCGTAGACTGGGTCATACACACTTCTCATCCACGCAAAAAGAGAGTCAGCAATATCACCTTTGATTAAGTTATCAAAAGTAACTGTGATTTCATCAGGAGTTGCTTTGCCTGGGTAGTAGAACTTTTCGTTTACACGATGAACTTCAATGTCTTCAACAGTGAAGCCCGGTTGAGTAATTTGCTTTGCAGCAAGAGTAAGTCGGTCTTGGGAATCCAGACCAGGAACGTTAGAAAGAGCGCCCGCGAATTGCGGAATTTGAATCTCCCAAGCGTATGCACGGAAAGATTCCAGTGCGTGGGAAAGACGGGGGCTGTCGGCGATTAGCTCGGCAGCTCTGTCTACGTAGTATTTTCCATTAGCCATGTTGTTTGTTTACCTATTATTATATAGTGTTATACACTAGCTGATTGATTTGTGAGGTTAAGCTCGAATACCAAGATTTCAGCGGTCTTAGTAGGCTTAAGAATAACCTTACACCAAAGTTCGTTTCTATCAACGCGAAGGGGAGTATTAGTAGTTGCATCACAAGTAACAGAGAATTGGGTGATACCTCGTCTCTGCTGTATATCAGCCAATGCTGGGTTGATGACGTTTCTTACTGCTTCCCAAGTGATTGGGTCGTTAGGCTCAAAGACAAACCTACGAGCGGCTTGCAGTACAAGTCTTCGTAAGTAAATCATCAAGCGACGAACATTAATTCTGTCCAGAGCAGTGGCTGCTCTTTGGGCAGTACGTTGACCGTAAATAACAATTCCATCTTGTAGGAACTTAGTTATTGGGTTAACAATGTTACCAGGACCGTAGAGAGCATCTCTGTCTCCTTGGTTCAGTTGAACCTCAACATCAGTTGGTTTCGTTAAACGACCTCTCCTCAAACCCGCGGGAGCGAACCATGGGTCCGATACCTCGTCAGTGAAGCACATCTGCCCGATAGCGAAGATAGACGGGTCAAACCACTTATCCACTCCGGTGTAGGTGTCGAAAGACTTTACCCAAGGCCAGTACAAAGCAGCGTAACTACTGTTAAGAGCAGCACTTCTGCCTGTAGCGGTGCCGTTAGACCAAGCAATAGCTTGCTGGGCGCTTCGGAATCCAACTGGGGGAGATACTACCGCAATAAAGTTTTGGGTGGTTTCTGCTAATGTCACAAGTTCGTTCTGTACGTTCTGGTCAGTTACACCAGGGACAGCAGCCATAGTAACCGGAGTTGCCTCGGAATCTAGCGCGTTAAGACCTTGGCTCGTAGTTTGACCGATTAATGCGGTCCGTACGTTAGAGTTACTTAGATTGCCCCCGTAATCCGAAGCGTCACCGTTCTTACCTCCAGAAAGGTTAAATTGAATATTCGGGTTATTAGCTGTACCATCTAAAGAAAGACAGCGGAAAACGTGGGCGCCAGTGGCTATGGCAGCAGCCTTACCCACACTGTAAGCCGTTGTAATCGTTGTACTGTTAGCAAACTTAGTCGGAGCAACCCAGGTATTAGAGCCTGAAGGCGTGACAGCTGCATCGTACCGATAGAAGTTTCCTTCAACGTATTGAGAAACCGCGTTAACAACTCCTTGGTTAAGAACATCTTCTGGGAAGATGCTCGTTGCCGAAGTTGTAGAAGCCGGTTTCCACAAACCCATATCGTAACTTTCTTCTAGACCTCCATCCGAGTAGATGTTGGTTACGAATCGACCTTGGTCGTTAGTATGTACGATGTCAGTTTGCAAGCCGCGGTACTGTAACCCTCCAGTATAGTTCATGGCGGAGTAATTGTAACCAAGCCCCGGGTATAAGGAGTTTACCTGGTACGCTCCTGCCTGAGTGCCACCAATATAATCAAGAAGAGCGCCGGAAGGAACATTTCCAGTCCAAGCTTGGTCGTCGAAGCCTAAAGTAGTAGCTTGCGCAGCTTCAAGAACACATGCGCTACCCCCGAAGTAGGTAGTAGGACCAGTCGCCATATTGGGGACGACGAAGAGAGGAGAACTTGAAACCTCGCCTAAAGTGCCGGTGTCGACTAACGTGGCTATAGAGGACCAGTTCATATCATTGGTATCGAACGGGGTTCCTGACAGCCAGGTTCCCGTGAAATCAAATTGACCTCGGGCTCCACCGCCAACGCTGAGAGAAGAGGAGATGAACGTGTTGACCGTTAATCGTGAGGCATTACCAGTAGTAGCTCCTGGCTCTTTTGCTACAAGCATACCACTACCGGCAGCGAAGCCACTAGGAATAAAACAGAACGGACCAGTAGTTGGGTTGACGGCGTCACCTAAACCAGCTTGTATCGCTTGTTGCCATTGGACAATACCCATATCAGCAGCAGTTAAAGGTGCTGGCATAATAGACAGGGCGGATGCGTAGGGACGGTCACGATAAGCGTAGAAAGTAGTAGTTGCATCCCCAACAGCCGCTCCGTTCTTATCCCAAGCGTCAACGTCAAACCTAAAGGCTACGTTGCCGTCAAGGGCAAGAGATGAAAGCGCTGATGCGTTTACAATAATGTTTGGGTGGGTAACCAAAGGAATGGTGTACCTTGCGTCCTTAGCTTGAGTGGTCGCAGCTCTAACGTAATAAACCTGGTTGGTCTTTTGAAGAATCTCCAGAGCCGCATATATACCTTGACCACCCTTCACAAGGTCAGGAGTACCAAACTCTCGAATTACTTGCGCAGGGTTAGTAAGCAGGGTTGGAGTATCGATAGGACCGCGAGAAGCGAAGCCTACCAAACCAACGATAGATGGATTGACGGAAGGAGCGTAATCAGATACGTCCTTTTCAATCGTGTATACACCAGGGGAAACGAAATTAGCCATATTTTACCTTAAATTATGTTGAGAAGATGTCTTTTTTGAAGCTCCAGACAAAGGTCTGTAATTGATTTTTCTGGAACAGAAATCTTCTGTCCGGCAGTTAAGCAGATATGCTCAAATAAGCGACCAGACTTTAGAACTATTTCTAAATCTTGACCTGCGATATTTATTATTGTACGATTTTTCATAAACTTCTTTCTCTTTAGTATTTAGTTAATTGGAAGGCAAAAAAAGTCGCATTTTGAAAATTAAGTAGATGGTAGGGGAGGAACCACAAGGGTCTCAGAGCCGGAGGTAGCCAAAATAGACTCAGAAGGTGTGCCGGTCCCTGAGAAAGCGATGTCGGTTTTTAACTCTACATCATAACGCATCTCTCTAATCGCTCCGTTACTTTGAATCATATACTGTCTTGTAGGCATCCATGTCTGTACTTCAAAGGTAACGGTTTTTTTAATTATTCGGTCCTCTCTATCAGGAACAGCAAGCGTCGAGTTGTCAGACACCATAGTAATAAACGCAGGTGCGTTGGTAATAAAGTCGGTCCCTACTCTAAGTTGAGGTCGGAACTTACTCATAACATACTCAACAAGTTGGTTCATGTCTTCCACGTACCGAGTCCACAAGTTTAGTTGGTAAGATACCTTAACAGCCTTAGGTGCCATGGCAGCCACACGAGTATACCTCATTCTTTTCTTGTCGTGGATAGTCCAGAATTCTATATCTGTGTTAGGCTTTCTTCTTTCGAAATCCTCTACCGTATCAGAAATTGCTAACGTCATTTGCGGTAAAGTTAAGTTACGAGTCTTAAAAAGCATTGCGATAGCTCTTTCGTAATTAGCATATGAGCAGTCAACACTTTGAATTTCGTTATCGCTACCTAGGATTTGGGCGTCAGAAAAAATATTTAAAAGTTCTCTGGAAGTCTTTCTGTAAAACGCTAAGCTTCTAAAATTTTTATTTTCTCTTTCAAAGATTTGGCGCTTGATATCAAAAACATTGGAGAGACGTTTACCGTTATAAAACGTTTCTCTAGTACCATCCACCATGGGAGGATACCTATCGTACGGAGGTCCAGATACTTCGACCATTAGTAAGTTGTGAATGCAGCTGGTTCTTCAATCTCAGATAGAAGCTGATTTTCCAGGAGTTCCATCTCTCTCTGGGACTCTGCGATAAGAGCGGGACCATTGAGAACTGCTCCACCTTGAGGGGATGGAAGGGTAGCATACTTCCCTCTAATCTCTCCTAGGATACCCTTCGCTATTGCTAAAGTGTATCTTTGAATCCAGCTCATAAAATAGTGATGGAGAGTCTCTGAATTTAAGCACTTATATTCGATTACTACCGTTTCAGAGTCATCTGCTACAGGGGTTGGGAATACTATCAGATACTTACTATTCATAATTTGGAAAGACCCTTCGCGCCCCAAAATCTTTCTAATAGATTTGAGATGCATCTTCATTAAAAGGAAATCACTGACAGCGAAGTCCTGAAACAAGAAGTTATCCTGGAAGTACTTAATAAAGAAGTCCATCTCCAAGGACTGCCCTGCAAGAGGGATGCTGAGAAGAGATTTCTTGTAAGCCGCATACCTAAAGTTGTTTATTATAAAAGATGGTAGCTCGTACATGTTGGAACCGGCTACAGTATTAAAAGCACAAAGTTGCGTACACCAGTCAGGTGCATGGTAATCCAGCTTACTTATGGATTCATCGATAGCGGTTAAGATTTGAAAATCATCAAGCTCTACCCTTATTACAGGGTGCCCAAGCCTAGACTTTACAAAATCTTTAATAATCATGTAGAAGCGATTAAACTCTACATTTTCCGAGAAGTATCTCCTATTTAAAGAGTCATAGGGGATATCTCCGGAAGGGGCGGTAACATTAGATACATTTGACCCAGCACCGTGACGGTCTACTAAAAAGGGTCCCCATTGGAAATTAGGTTTTACTGGTCCACGTGACATACTACTATTATATATGGAAGAAGCCCAGCTAAAATAGCTGGGCTTCTTGTTATTGCTATACTAAGAAGACTTAGTAAGCAGTGTAAGATAGGTTATTCATATTTGACGCCTTCAAGAATGGAGTTGTCAAGTAACGGCTATCTGCACCAACGATACGGATGATACGGTAGAACCTTGAAGAAGGGTTAATTTGAGCAGTCGCATAGCGAGTAATCAAACCCTTTCTTGGTTGGAACGTTTGTGGGTCCGTGATAGTTGGAAGCATTTGGAGCGGAATGTACGGAGCGTACACGAAGCCAGCATCCATCGGTGAAGCACCCTTGTAACCAAGGAGAATCTCATCTTCTGGATATAGTGGGTCAACATACACGTCGTATGCGCCCATCCACTTACCTTTATACTCAATCGTAGCACCTAGAGAACCTGCTTCCGAAGGAGCAATACCACCCTCTAGTTTAGCAGCAGACTGAAGCATCGCAGCCACGAATGGTGAACATACGATGTAGTTTGCAGCAGAACGAAGAGTTGTTCTGTAGATGTCTTGTGAAGCAAAGTTAACAACAGCAACTAAGTTACTGTAAACTTCACCTACGTGACGAGGAGCAAGTCCAAGTGCCGTAGTACCGAAGTCAACGTAGAATACGTTAGAACCTTTAGCAGCAGCGGTCGGCATAGACAAACCATCCTGAGCACTACCTAAACCATATTGGTTAGGGGTGTACGCGTCGTTAGCGTTAGTACCTTGTGGTTGGTCATAGGTAAAGCTACCTTGAGCACCTGTTCCACCACCATTAGGACCTGCGCCCTGTGGTAAGCCAGAGTCACCAAAGTTGTTAGAGTTGCCACCGTTAGTGTAAGCATCCCATTCAGAGTTATTAAGACCCGGTACGATGCCGTAAGCTAAGTTACGGATAGACTCAACGATTTCACGGTCGATTTCCAAAGCAACTTCCTTAGAAAGAAGCTCAGTCAATTCACGCTCAAGGTCCAAGTTGTGGTAAGCACGAAGGTCTTGTGAAGCTTCCAACGTCCATAGGGCGCGGAACTTACGAGTACGTGCAGTCACAGATTGTTGTTCGATAGTGAAGTTAACTTCAGGAATACCAGAGCCAGCTAAACGCTCACCCGCAGACACGAAGTACTGAGGACCAGCGATGCCAGAGTTAGGGAAGTTCGCAATGCGACCTCCTGCAGTCTGAGCAGACAAGGAATTCGCTTCGGCACCACCAATACCTTCAGCTACAGCAGTGCCGAAAGTACGAGCTTTACCAGTAGCTGCATCAACAGAAGACAAGCCGGACAAAGCGAAGCCTCCAGTACCAGCAGCTGCCGCTGCGCTATCAAGAGTACCGATGTTGTTTTGAGCTTTACCCATACGACCCGCATATACCATTTGGTACTTAGAGTACACTACTTCAGACAGAGCCTGACCACCAGCGTCACGACCAGCACGGTTGTAACCTAGGTAGAAAATCTGAGATACAGGACCTTGCATAGGTTGTACGCCACAGATTTTGTTAGCGATTAGTTCCGGGAAGACCCGGCGGACGAGAGGAAATGCGAACTTTTGGAAAGTACCGAGGTTACCCACAGTAGTTGCCTCTTCAAGAGTACCGTACTCACTAGCGTTCTCTGTAAGAATGCTTTTGGCTTGGTTCTCTAGGAGTACAGCAGTCATCTGACGAGTTGATTCATCACCGATGCCTTCCAGGATTGGTTCCCACTTCTCACATAAAGATTGATTCTTTTTAGAATTTAACATAATTTTATTTTTTAGTCTTTAAGGACTTCCTGCTTTGACAGGTTGATTACGTCTTCGGTGAGGAAGATGTTGTTAGCCGCTTCTCGCGAAGGTCGGCTCGAATCGGTTTCGTTAGTAATTACAACGGCAGACTCAGAAGATTTAAACGGAAGTTTAGCATTTTCAGCCAACTGTACGTTTTCTTCGTTCAAACTCTCTACTTTACCAGAAAGCATAGTGTTTTCGTGAAGAGAGTTCGATAGCCTTTGGTTTACAGCAGCTAGGCTCTCTTGTAGTTCCCCAAGCTCTGCAGCTTGTTGGGCAATTTTGGAATCAACGTCGGAAGTCTCGACTTCAGCAGCTACCATAGCACGAATGCTTTCAAAGATTCTGTACCCTCGAAGGATTTCATCGTCAGACTCTACCTCTTTTTTGGCTACTTCTTTTAGGTCAGCTATTTTAGTACGAAGGAAACCGCTTACTTTGGTCTCCATTAACTTAACTTCGGCACTGACTCGTTCTTCAATGGCTGCATTAACCATCTTCAAGACCTCTTGAAGACCGGTTTCAGACAAGCTATCGGGAAGTAGTTTGGCAATTTGTGTTAGTTTATCATTCATAGAAATTCTCCTACTGTTTATATCTACTGGGTTTAGCGAAAAAAATCATTAATTTTCATTCAATAGTCTACGTAAAGCTGTTAAATAAACTCTCTCTTCTTGGAGTTTATCTTGGTATTGTAAAGAAACATCTCTGTTCTCCATTAACTGCTTGTGTTCGACGAGGGATGGGAACGCATTTTGACACGAAGGGTCCGCCACCATGTCCCAAGTAATCATTCGAAGATTATCTTGGACCATGTATGCGTCTTCTTTCATATCATGTTCAACGCTACCAGTAGCGCGGGAAGAAATACCAATACGTACACCAGCTTTAGCTAGTTCTTGTAGGATTCTTCCAGAGGGGGTATCGAGGAATTCAGCTTCCCCCATTAGGTTATTACCGTCCATTTGTAAGTTAGTAATAATATGAGAGACATTCGAAAGATGTACAATCTCATCATTAGGGTGGTCGAGTTCACCACATAGACGGCGTTCGTTTAAAAGGGGTTGTAGTTTTTGTACCTCTCTCTCTAACAGCTTCCTTTCGTAAATTCGCCCATTACCATTCTTTTTCTCAGCTTGGCTGAAGATGCCACGAACTTTCATGGTCTTACTGCCCTTACCTTCACTTAGAATGGTTAGAGGTTGGAAATCGTTAAAGTCTCTGAGTAACATTAGGCTTTTAGGTAGGATAGGAAGTCACTTCGAGTGGCTTCAGTTTTCACTTTTTGCTTAGTGCGTTTTTTAGGAGCAGACTTTTTATAATCTGGTCCTGGTAGTTTAACTTTTTTAGCGTCTCCTTTAGCGCCTCCTGCCATATTAACCCCAATGCAGCCAACACTGGTCATTTCCTGAATCTTTTCAATTATTCTTTTGGCTTCGGACAAAGTTTCTAGTTCTTGGACGGTAAGTTCTAAACTCGTAGTAGGAGCGCCCCATCCTGAAGGAGTTGAGCTTTCTTCCTTCGTTTCAACGATAACTTCTTCTTGAACAGCGACACCGGCGATTCCCATTAACTGAGTGCGCTGGGCGTCGTTCATCTCCAATAACGTGTCATTAGGGTCCATAGCGGGAAGATGGGCTTGGTGCCCTACTGCAGCGTCATGAGGATTCTTAGAAGGGTCAGTTAAGGCTCCGCCCAGAATCTCATCAGCCATCTGCGCCATGGATTTTGTGCTCATAGGAATTAAGCGTCGCCGTGAGCAGCTGCAGAGTCGTCAGACTTCTTTTTCGAGGCAGGCTTAAGCTTTTTACGTAAAGCAACCTGCTTAGGGTCTGTAGGAGCGTTCTTGTTCATAGCTGAGTCGATATCGTCATCAGACATATCGTCGCCATTGGAATCCTTCATAAAGTCTTTGCGTCCTGGGTGTGTCTTCGACTTGTCGCCTTTACGTTGGTCTGTAGTGAAATCTGGCTTATCGCCTTTCTTAGACTTTTGGTTAGACTTGTCTCCTTTACGGGCACCAGTTTCAAAGTCTCCTTTGTCACCCTTATCTTTGCCAGCTCCTTCGTCGCCTTTACGGGCACCAGTTTCAAAGTCTCCTTTGTCATCGTCATCCTTCTTGTCAGCAGACTTATCACCTTTCTTCTTACCTTCATCAAGCTTGATGTAGATTTCGTCGCCAAAATCATAAATATCTCCAAGAGAGTAAGCATCTTCTTCAAAACGAACCTCGTTTATGAAAAGGTCAGCGTGCGCTTCCCCTAACATCATACGAGTACCGCTGTCTAGTTCAATAGCCTTTAGGAAAAGGTCCCCTTCGATTTCGAATACTTCTTCATCAAGAGCAAATACACCGCCATCCCATTCGTATAGGGTAGGCATATCAGTGTTGTCTTCCACTTGAGTTTCGTAGGCTACAGACTCATTAATTTGTTCTGAGGCTTCAGCTTTGTTCGGGGCAAAGCCCATACTCTCCAAGACCGCGTTGCGTAGGTCATCAGACAAACTGGCTTGACCACAAGAATTATCTTCGTTTATAATGTATTTCATACTATTGTTGAGGTTTTCCTCTAGTTATATCTAGAGGGGTTTAAAGAAATCTATTCTTTTTTTGCGAGCATTTCTTCAATCTTTGCCAAACGGACGTCTTGTTCCTCGTCTCTAGCATCGATATCTTTCTGGGAAACAGTATTGCCAATGTCGGAAAACTTCCTAACCCACTTTCTACCTCGCTTGGTTACAAGGGGTACTAGAACAAAGATTGCAGCGTACCACCAACCGAGTTGAAAAATTAAATTTTTTGTTTCGTGAATAGTACTTGCTGTAGTTCCTGGTGCGGGCTTACCTGAGTTAGCAGCAGCTAAAGCCACGGCGTCGCTAACAGGTGCATCATTATTAGGATACGCCATTTGAGCAACAGCGACTCCCGTTGCACCGCCTAAAGCGGCGGTGGCGGGTCCTCCTAAGCTCCCTGCTGCAGCTCCAGCTGCGCCACCAAAAATAGGGGCTAATGTCGAACAGCTGGAGAGTAGGAGCAGAAGGCTTAGTAAAAATTTCATTCCGCGTCTGGAGTTTCCCCTTCGTCGGTGCCAATCACGTATTCCACCGCGTCAGTTAGAACCTCTTGGGTGTAATCAACGACTTGGTTAGTCATAGCACATGAAAGCAGGAATACTCCTGCGAGAGCTCCCAGTACAAACATGAAAAGAGCTTTCCAGTTTGCTAAAATGAGAGTATTGATATTATTTAAAATGGTATGCCACATGGTGTATTATATAGGTTTGTAACTGAAATTATTCAGCCAAAATTGGAAGAGTTGTCTTATACCCTTGGACATCGGCATAAAGCCCGTAGCTCCATCCCGGGTTATTAATATGAATCCAAAAGCTTCCGTTCCCGTCCACGGGCACCCAGAGTGTGTTACTGTTCGCAACATTGTCTCCACTTCCTGAAGACTTTCCTGTTAAGACTTTACCGTAAAAACCATCACCCTGCCAACCACCTGTAGGGTTGTAGTCAGCAGCCGTTGCATATGCGATAGTAGGACTACTATCTGGCAAATGGATAAACCCAAAGAAATAGACTTGAACATGGCTCAAGCCTGGAATGTGCGGAAGGTCTGCGAAACCCATCTGCTCCTTTGTAACCTGTGTCCAGCCACGTGAGCCCCTGACGTTGTTAATATTAGATATTCTTCTGTCGTTGAAGTAAGTGTCCCTTTCGATTTCGGTGGAAGCCAATACTGCCGTAAGGTCCGCGATTTGTTGTTCAAGATTATCTGTTACAGGGACTGTAATAGCTTTGGCATGGCTCTCAGTTACAAACGGGTTATGTAGGCTAGGTGATATAGAACCTACTATAGCTTGTCTTTCAGGTAGTGACAGCTCAGCAGTTCTGAAGAATGGTCTAATATCCCTCATGTATTGTTCCGGTATTGGGTTCCCTTCTACGTGGCTTTGGGGAACAAAGACGTACGCTAACGGAAGAAAGAAGTTGGCGTTTTTATTGGAAAGACCCAACTCATTTAGACTTTGGGCTATTTCCCCGTTTGCCATTACATCCCTTGCAAAGTTAACATTAACTACATCGTCCGGCATAGGGACGGTTCCAAACTCAGGGTTAGGGACAACCTCTCCATCTAGATTTCTTCCATAATCATTAAGCCGTTCTTGCGGAGCTCCTATCGTGATGTATCTTTCCCCAATGGTTACTACTCGTTTTCCGTTGTTATCGTTTACTATACCCGCACCTTTGACAACAGATAGGTTGGCATAACCGTCTCCTATTACCGCACCATCCGCAGGAGGATTACCCGGAAGATAAGGGTCATCCATCGCGCCGTTCATAGTACCGATTCCAATAAGGTCAATGCGTCCCAAAGGGGCAGTAGTAAGAAACTCACCTTGAAACTCATTAAAATTAAAGGAGTCTATACTAATGTTTCCTCCTCTAAAGTTTATAACCGCGTTACGACCAACACCCTCGCCAAGCTGTGGGATGACCCCACCCGCTGGGTTATTAGAAGGGTTGTTTACACTATAAGTTCCTGTAGGGTTATCGCCGGAGCCAAATGTGGTAGGGGGTAAATTCATCTCCACACGTCCGTTATAGATGCTAAATCGAGAACCGGTGTTTCCGTTAAATCCGCCGTCATTGCTTCTTTGCACGCGTCCGATGAAGGAGCCTGGTCTAACCGACACAGTTCCTGGTAACGCAGTATTGATAAACGGCTGGAGTTCAGTGAATCCAGCTCTACCCACAGTATTACCTCTCTCAGCAGAGTTGATTTCATCAATCTGGGATTGAAGCCTTACATCGTTAGACAGTAAATCCTCTAAAGGAAGGTTGTCTACTTGATAGTAGTACGGGTCTGCGGGTAGGTAAAACCTAATATCTTCGTTAATTCTTTGTGCCATTATACTAATCTCTCCAAGTCAAATATATTAAGTGACCTTACGCCGACTCCATAGGAGCAATTTAAGGAGTTATGGTCTCGTCCCTCTCCTCCTGCCTTTGCGCCCATGTGAGACCTATAAATAGATACCCCGTTAACTTTATCCTCCGCCATATGTTTAGCGTTTTGCCACATCCCAGCCGCGCTTTCATCTAACCAGTTCCTCATATACCCTAGAGAATCCATACCTAAAGGAGGTAGTGGGGTTACAGGTTCAGCGGTTGTGTAGTACCATCCGGCGGATGCCGTTCCATCGGTACCCGAAACTGCATTGAAAGCACTAAACCCACCTAATCTAGGTTGCATAGTGGCTACGCCGGCAGATGGGTTCATCGAAGGCATTCCCCAACCAAACACTCTTAAACAGCTCGATAGCTGGTAAATTCCCTGAGGGAAGTCGGAATCGGTTCCGGTTAGGCGTCGGATGTTATCCGCAGCTCCAAGAACACGAACATTTTGTGTCCAGTGAGGGTATCCTTGACCGTTAACTTGGTCGACGGGTGAACCCCCCGACGTTGCTGTCTGGCGCCAGCCTTGGGCGCCAGTGCTTGTGCCGCTTAAAGTACTAACGTCATAGAACGATTTGAGGTCGCCACGAGTGGACATCATCAAACGGAATACTCCAGTGTTAGCATAAACTGCTCCACAGCCTCCGTAAGTAGTTCTGCGACCGCCTAAACCATAGTAGTCTAGAGCAACGCCATTTTGCCATTTACCCATCGGACCATGGCAGTTAGACCCTCCTCCAGGAGCGTTCGCACTTAAAGACCATGTCATTGGGTCCATTCCATTAGCTAGGATATTAGAAGCATGAATACGTGAAGTGTCTGCTAAATTCCAAATCTGAATTTGAGAACCCATACAACCAATGTCAGACATTAAAGCTCCGTCAGGAGGGTTAATACCTGCTCCAGCCTTGGTTAACATATAGGCACGCAAGCGCTCTTTAGGGGCTCGCTCATCTCCAATTACAGTCATACTTCCTATTTGGTCGTTCTGTTCGTTGGTGCTGAAGATTGCGCTGTCAGTTCCTTTACCAGCTACAGTAGCTAAGGCACCTTGACCTGTTTCGTCTGTAGTTCCCCCGGTGTAATTACCACCGGTTCCCCCTACAATAACAGTGGTAGTAAAGTCGGAGTTTCCGGCTGAACCGGTTCCACCGCCTGGAGGCTCGCCATCGCCGTCTACGGGGGTAGACCCACTCTCTAGAGCGTCGGGGCTTGATACAACATCGAAAGGAGGGGTAGTGGTAGTTGTACCTACGGAAGGTCCAGTATCTATAAAATTACCACATCCTGTTCCTTTGAGGTTATAATAAACACCGGACACCGAAGACGGAGAGCCTTGAAATACGAAGTTAACCAAGTTGACATCCACAGAACTATCTTGAATTGCGCGTACACACATACCCCCCGTCATAGCATTTCTGTGATAAAAATCACCCGTTCCTGTGTCAGGGGTCCTAACGTAAGGGTTGGTGGTGTTGAAGGTTTGATTCACTCCACCAGGGACTAAAGAGAGTCTCTCTGCGAAATCGGTTGCTACACCACTAGTAAACGCGTTAGGGTAAAACTTAACGTAGCCCGCCGAAGTGGACTTCTCCCATTGGTTGTTTTGGTCTCCGATATAGTCATCAGCGTAACTTGTAGCAAATACGTCTACAGAGTCTACAGTGTTTCCTGTCGCGCCTTCAAGAACCTTTCCGCCCAAACCAAACAATTCAATGTTGGATTTCTTATTTGCGACCAAACAGGCTCTTGTTGCGTGAACTTCAAGTTTTGTTTGGTTAGGTTGTAAAGTAAGCATAGTTTTACCAGTAAACGGCATAAGGTGATACCCAGAGACATCCAGAATATTATCAGTGCCGATAAAGGTTGGAGGTTTAACTTTAAAGTTAGAGTTATTCTCTGCTAAGAAAGGTACGCCAAATCGGGCGGACTTAGTTGGACCAGTTAATTCAACGTTTGAGTTATCAATAGCTACTACACCAGCCGACATCCAACTTCTAAATTGAGAAGGGGCGTCATTAACAGGATAATAATTAAAAGTAGTACATGTGGATGAGGTCCCTCTAAAGGTTAGGTTAGACCCGTTAGAAGCAATCGCAACTTTTCCTTTTCCGGTATCATGTGAGTCTACGGCGTAATTCACGCCAACTAGTTCTGCATCCGAGTTATTGGTAATCACCATGCCCGGTTGGTTGTTTGCTCTATACGGAGTTGCTCCAAAGTGAGTAGCTGGAAGATATCGAACAGAAGTGCCTAAATCATATTCAATGCCTCTGGGGTTGTCATTTATCCAATTACACCCACCCCATTGTCCTACGTACAAAGGAATATTATTTATTTGTGCTACTTGTACTGAAGAGGACTTGTCAACCAACAAGTTTTGGTTATTAGAATCAACGTGGAATTGTGCACGGTTTCTAATACGTCTATCGGTTTGGGCGGTAGAAGCTGCGCCAAAGTTATTTGTTTGGATAGCACCATTAGAAAAACGCCCGGCTGTAGCTTCTTGTGAATAATCGTCAGCACGTAATGGGAAGTTTTCACTTCCTCCAGCATAAGTTAGTTGGGAGCCTTCCAAGCTCATACCCCATCCCGCATTATTGTTGCAAGTGAATTGAGGTAGGGCTGCTTGAGACCGTCTTAGGCGTATACCATCACCTACATTCAGGTAGGAGTTAAAACGTCCGTTGAACTCAATATCACTTCCTTCACTGTACAAACCGTGTTCGTTACAGTCCGAAATATTAATTGTAGTAGTAAGGGTGTCTCCTCCAGTACCTGACGTCGTGAGATAGGATACACCATTTACTGTGCGGTCCTGACCGAGAAGTTGAGAGCCGCCATTAGGAAGAGCAGATATAGTGGTTTCGTTCCAAACAATACCCCCGCGCAATGTGGAGTTTCTTAAATCCATACCCCGCTTAGACTTAGTAAACAAGTTAATGTATTTTCTTGAGTCTTCGTAGCCAGTGGAATCCCATTCCAAATCACTATTTAATGCGTAGAAGCCTGTGCCATTCTGTAATCTCTCAGCGGGTAATTTACCAGTTTTGGTGTAATTACGGTAAGCTATACAATGACCGGTAATTTTAACCCTAGAGTTAGTAGCTTTGAAACCTCCTAACGCGCTTCTCATAGAAGTAATATTATCTAAAATCACTTCGGAGTTTTCGATATCGATACCGTACTCCCCTCGGTGGATTTGGTTTCCTGACTCATCGTTTTGGTCATTTCCGGCGTCTACAAGCACATCTCTGAGGATGATGGTGCCTTGGCAATCCTTTAAGGAGATAGAGCTAAAGTATGCCCCATAACCAACTAGGGTGCTTTGTCCTGTGGTATACTGTTCCGCTCTTTTTTGGACCATATAATCTTTCGTACCGGAGCCGTACCAAGGGGTTGCGTCTCCCCATGAACTTGCGGCAGTACCAGCTATGGCTGTGTCCGCTCCAGCGCCCCAATCGTTCCTCCAATCATATGGATAGGGGATGGCAAACTTCCCAACTGCAGTGCCTTTCCAGCTATCGGATGCCGATGCTACGTACGCGGTAATGTTATTGGCTTGGCGGTCGGTATCGGGACCTTGCATAGCAAATAATCGTGCATTACTGTACCAAGAGGCTGCGTCAGCGAAATCTGCGGATAGTCGGGTAGAGGATACGCCCATCATCGTAGCAGACGCGTATACAGAATAAACATTCTTTATGTATTGACGATTACCAAGAGCAGCATCTGCAGGACTTCCCGACACATCAACGATGGCAACATCCGCAGCCGCGTTCACGTCTTGGAAAAACGCCATATTTTTAACTTCTAATTTGCCTTCACCTTCACAAGTAATATTCGCGAGGTCTAAGTGTCCGAGTTGTCCGTATCTACAAATTTCAATTAGAACAGGGAACTTAAGCCTCTTAGGAATTCTCTCAACAATATCATCAATCGAATCATAAATAGCTTTGCTTTCGTCGGAGTTTCCTTCGGACGAAAGAGTGAATGTCACCCCGTCTGGGTTTCCTCCAGGGTAGCCCATAGCTCTGTAAAGAGTATCGCCCCGGTCTTGTATCGCCCATAAAGGCACGTTGTCTTGTTCCCAGTTATAAAAAGAACTAGGGTCATACTTAGGGACTGATTCAGTCCAATTGAGGGGGATGATACCATCGCCGCCTACACTGCTTACATTTTTGAAACTTACCATTAGAATTCAATCGTCCATCTAAAGACTAAAATAAATGCGTCGGTCTTATAAATCTTTTTAAAGTACCTGTACGCGCACAACATGGAAGCATCAGTGGATTCCACATAAGGGTTTTTGCTAAACAATCCAATCTCGTTAATATATCCTTCAGGATAATCAACGCTGGCATCACCTACATTTAGGGTTTGCTCGTCTAATACGATTTGCCACATACATTTTGTAGGAGTAACTCGTTTTATATATCCATAAGGAATAACTCCAAAAGGGGTAGTGCTACCGCTTTTAGCTCCATTTGCAATTAGGTTGTGAATACTCATATCCAAGTTTCCCGTCCCATACTGGGTGCGGTCAAAAGGTGTTACGACATCAGAAGTACTCGAGACTTGGGCTCCTAGAGAGCCACCAGAACCACAACGGAAATACACTGCTTGGAAATTCTCTACATCTACGTTAGGGTCAGCGTCAAACATCTCCGCCAATGTAGCTCCCATACCACTACAAATAACATTGTCGTCTTTAAAGTGAAGCTCCTTGCTTCCATCTGGATAATGTTTCCAGACTTCTAAGTGTCCATGAGGGTCTGATTTTTCGAGAAATTGCATTTTAGTAATTGATATCCCATATTATAGTGATATAGTCTGTATTATCGTAATCTATTTTTAGTCCTGGAGGAAATGTTACTTTCTTATTGGTTAGATTAAAAACAGGATTGCGGGAAGGGTCTGCTATTTTATATAGTCCTTCTCGAGAACCTGCTGTATATGTAACACCGGTTCCACTAATTTGATAAGCAGTGTTAAGTTTAGTATACGTTTTCTTGTAGTCGAGGGTGTTTAAGCCTAATGCTCCGAGACCCCCCATATAATAATCCAGGAACCTCCAGTCGTCTTTGTGAAGCTTTAAGATGTACCGAAGTGTTTTATGTCCGTACGTAAGAGCTCCACCTTGGGTTACCTTGAATGACGATACAAGAAATCCTGCACTTGCGTCGCGTCCATTATCGTCCCATTTTGACCTAGGTTCAGGGTGACGGTAAATATAACCATCACTATTCACTACCCCCATTTGATTAAGGACTCCTGAGACTAGTCCTCCACTAGGGGCTAAACCATAAGGTTGTTGGGCATTCTTTAGTCCGTAAGTTCCTGAGCCAAAGAAGAGTCCTGCTGAAGGGAGGTACGCGCCCATTGCTATAGCTTCTTCCAAAGTCTTCTCCCCTGTAATAGACGGAGACATCGGGTTGTTAACAGCACGTAGCCCACTTAAATCCGGGTCATCAGCCGTAGCCTGGCTACGTAGTTTAGTTGGGTAATAATCAAAGAAATTAATTCTATTTAAGAATTGACCTAACTGACCTGGGTGACCAGAGGGTTGGGTTGATTGTAGAGTTACATCGCCTGGAGTGGGAAACTCAGGGAAGTTGAATGTGGCTCCGGATACATGATAATGGTTGGAGGAGGCAGCAGTCCATTTATAAACTTTAAACTCTTTTGTGTCTATATCGTGCTGGACATCAGTCCCAACATTGACAATAAAACTAACAGTTATTTTAGTGTTTGGTCCAAACAAAGGAGCTACGATTTGGGGTGATACTATCTGATTCCAAGATTTAGCGTCGGCGAAAAACTCGTCATTAGCTTGTGCGCCTCTATTGTATAGTGTGAAAGATGAAATTCTTTGTTCCGTTCCTGGACTCCACTCTCTTGAGGTGGAGTCGTAGAGATAGCGCACCCCATTGTACTTTGCTGCTATCGACATCTCAATGGTTGTATCGGCTGCGTCCAAGCTAATTGCCTCGAGCCCCACTGCGAACATATCCCCTCCTTTAAGGTTATACTCACCCAACGTAAAGTTTTGGGTAAGCCATGGGGCAAACGTACTACTTTTCTCGTTCTGTATGCGCATAACCGGAACAAAGATAGGGGTTGAAGAAGTGCCTCCTCCCGAGGTGGCTTTAAACATGAGCCCTCCAGGAACCTCCCAAGGGGTCATGGCTGAGGGGGAAGTGGTGTCTGTTAAGATGTTAACGGCGTTGTTCTTATTTCTTAGTTTAAATACAGCGCCATCATTGTACTCATCGAAATGAGTGCCGCCATAAGGCTCACTTGTCCACTTACTTGCATCCCGAATCCACCTACTTCTCCCGTTATTGGCTGCTAACGAAACATCCTGCAAACTAATATCGTGAAGAGCGTATACTCCTCCCGCGGCATCGATAATGTTAAGTTGGTATTCGGTATCTCTATCCAAGCCATATAAAGCCATTTTGGAAATAAGACTATTTGGGCACGAAATAAAACTTTCGTTGGCATCGTCAGTGTTTTCTGAGTAGTAATCCGTAGCTTGGATTGGTTCAGGTTGCCAGTCTCCTGCCGTAAAGTTATAATATAGTTCTTTCCAGATATCAACATTGGTTCCGAGACCAGGTCCCTTAAGAGCCAAGTCGCTTATTAATGTAGCGCCCGCTTCAGCGTTAGGTCCGAAGACTGCCGCCGTCAGCCTGTAATCTCCTGCATGCCCTATCCCGTCAGGGGTTAGGGAAGTGTATTCCCGTAATTGACCACTGGTTACATCGGGTAACGTTACAAAATTTTCGTAAGTGTAAGATGTAAATTCGTTGTTGTTGGCTCCGGATGGCAGAGGTAAAAAGTACGTAGCTGATGTACTTCCTCGGTAACTTGGTATAATTCCGGTTACAAACTGGTCCCACTCAGCTGTCTCCCAATTAAAAAATGTAGGAGCCCCAGTACCTCCAGCTTGAGAACTTAATGCAAAGTAAGAAGGAGTATCTAGACTGTTGAACACCCGCATCGAGAGCGTATAGTCCCCTGAATTGGCTGCGAGATTATCTGAAGTAATAGAGCTTGCTGCTGATGACCCGGATGCGTCAACCCACAAACCCCAGTCTAGAGGTGTTGAGCTTTCCCGCTTTAAAGATTTAGAGAAGAATGGGTGGGTAGCCCTGTGCGCGTTAGTGTTTGTGCAGTATGGGTTTAAGTTAGTGGGCGTATTAAGCGCACTATACGACCCCGCGTTATCTTGCATCCATGTGGATAGGATATTATAGTTATTAGTCCCTGGTTGAGCGCGGGCTTTTGCCTTGAAACTATATTGAAATTGAGGTAACGTAGCGCCTGCATAAGTTCCTTTAACCGCTACTCTGTAGGTTTTGGTGGGTTCTAACCCAACAAAATTTTGTACCAATTGTGTTTTAGCGGGGACATTAATATCATCAATAGATGCAGTAACATCGGCAGCAGCGGTCCCACCTAAAGAAGCGTACCTAGTCGCACTTAAAAGAAGTCCTGAAAAAATATTACCTGATTTTACTCGGGATATCGAGGAGTTAAGAGACCATTTTGCAATACCACTGTGGTCGTACACGTAGGTTCTCCACCCAGCTAGTGGACCCAAAGAAAAATTTCTTATTAAGTAATAACAGAAACCGTCGGTTCCATCGCTTCTTCCTGTGCCTGCTATACGGAGAGTATATGATTCCTGTTGTGCGTCGGCTGGCAGTACAATCTGAACCCCTTTTGAGGTCCAAGTGTTTTTTGCCGTGTAGGAAACATTATAAGTGTTACCGTTGGGCACCCAGATATCATTTTGTAAAGTTGTGCTTTGTTCTGTAAAGCTATACTCATACCCGTCAGAATCTCTCGTTAGTGTGACTTGAAGATTTCCGCAATCGGCAGCAGCAGCTTCCCCAGATACCATTGTATCGAAGGATAGCATTAGAGTTCTATTATTATCGTACTGACCATTAGCTGCGTCGAGTAACAGTGGAGAGACCCAACCCTTGGCAAACGCGAAATTATTTTTGTACTCGTTCCCTAGATTAAACGTTTGTTCGACTAAGGCTGCTCCACTGGAATCCAATTCAATGGAGGACGCATAAAGAGCTACGCCATTAGGTTGAGTGGCATCAATCGCTTGTTGGTTTTTAGATAAAGGGAAGACAGCGCCAAGATAATTATCGCCATCTCTATTTCCTGGGTTACTAGAGTCCCTGGCAAGAGGGTTTAGTTGTGTCCAGCCGGGAGTCTTGTAAAGACCTGCTTGAGTACACCCGTTAGGGTTGGTGACGTCGGAGGAAGGGAACTCTGTTACGATATTAAAGTCGTTATTCATCAACAAACTTTGGTGCTTCAGGAAGTTAGGATTAGTTAGAATTTGATGTCGTTCATCACATACTTCTAATCGCACAATATTAATATAAGGATTTACGTAATTAACCTCCCAAGGCGCAAAACTTTCGTCTACAAAACCTATTGACGGAAAAATATATTCGACGAAGTATTCATTATTTGGTTGGAAGGCTTGGTCTCTTTCATTACCCTTTAGACGGAATCTAAACTCATCTACCTCGTAGAAATTCTTTAGCTTTACCGTGTGGTTTAAATCCTTATTATCTTTATCTAAGACAACAAAGCTTTCAGTAACAAAATCATAATACTCCAAAGGAACATCATTTTTTCCTCGGGAAATACGAATGTCTATAGTAGCATTGTAAGCTTTGCCGTTCGTGTATAGAGTGTATACTCCACCCAACTTCATCTCTGTGAGACGTTGGCGCAACGTCACTTGTTCCTGACCAGCGACCAACTCGAATTTGGTAATGTCAACTTCTCCTTCAGATGTTGTGTCCGTTGTCTGGGTTACCATCCCTTCTTGTAAGTTATGTAAATAATTTACTGTCCACCCCAACATAGAGTTTAATGTAGGGTTAACTAATAAATTAGCATCCACTTGGTTATCATATTTCCATTGATTGAATCCTATACTAGAGTAGCAATCCCACATCTCGAAGGCGGCATTGTCAGTAACAGGTAATAGTTGGTAGTTCTCAGCAGACGTTGCCATTCCACTGTACCAAAACCGTGAGTCTCTTTGGGAATAACCTTTCTTCGCACTACCTAACGTCATCGCTTGAATTTGATAGCTAGAGACGGAGCTAACTCCTGGCTCCATAGATGTAGGGGTCGCACTAGGGTTAGGCATATAGGTCATTACATCTGCGATAGTTTTCCTAAAACCATCAACCACCATGTTAGAGCCTGTGTAAAGACTCTTGTGGGTATCTCCATAACTTTGGAAAATTTCTATGTTACCTTTAATCATTTTCTCTAAATCCGTAAACTCCGTTTGTGGCTGAATGGCTACCACCCCAATATTCAAGATACTCGCTTCGGCTTCCTCCTGATAATAGGTAGGTGCCGGACGAGTCTCTGGCATCTCTAGAAGATTTGCTTATATTTAAGTCGTCAAAGAAATCAAATATATCTACAAAATCCTTTTTGGAATAATCCTCAGCATAAACATTATAGCGTTTATTTACAATATCTACGCCCAATAATGTTACTCCATTAAATTCTCCTGTTCTCTCAGGTTTTCCTATCTCTATGTAATAAACGGTTTGGTCGTCATGAACCGGACCAGCCGATGCAAAATATCCTCCAAGAGGACCATCTTTAGAAAGCGAGTGATACTTGAGGGGGGTTCTACTGTTCTGCGTATTGAACTCTAGGACGTGTCGCGTCGGTTCCATTGAGTTTCCTGGGAAGGTTACCTGTTTCCACTGTCTATCGTTTGAGGTTTCAGTTGAATTAGACCAGGATTTAGATACCCAATCATAACACCAATTTTTCGCCACCTCATCCCAGCCATTCCCTACAAATGGTTTCGGGTCAGTTACGATTCTTACATATAACTTTTCATCAGGACGACTTGTCGCAGCGGCAATACTCGCTACCCTTGCGCTAATACCTAAGAGGTATTCCTCATCTTTAAATAGTTTATTCCCTTGTCTACCCGCGGTAATCTTTGAGATACCTTGTTCGTGGTTTTCTATTCTAATATTTCTTACCACATATCCATTAAGATTACCCGCGCCTCTCGAACCAGGGGAAATAAATAATTGATAATTATCGTTTTGGTGAAAGGTAGCAGAGGGGGTAATAGTTCCTATGAACGTACTATACTCAGCTTCTGCCAGAACGCTGCTAACCATACAGTTTACTAGGTTAGATGACAAAGTGCTGTCTATTTCCCTCCACTGCCCAACAGTGTTTGTGGCGTATTGCGTAGTTGGCTGTACCCATTGTTTATTCTGGGTTATGTTAAATAGTGCGTATGTAAGTTTACTGTTTACTCCTGGGTAGGCAGACGCGTCCACGGAAATGCGGTATGAGTTAGAGGGGGTTAATTGTCTTAAGTTAGCAGGAGTTTGGCGGTCCGTTACATCAACAACCGTCGCAAGGTTAGGAGTTTGAAAAGTTCCTAGTACACCTGACAGAACTCCTAGTGTCCCTGTACCTGAGGTAACCCCTCCTTTCCCGTGCATACGAACATAAGGTAAAGCACTGCCAGGTGTCTCCACAAACTCTATTTTCGAACCCCCGTGGACGTGATACCCGTCTTGGTTAATCACGGGAGTTCTGTTCTCGTCTTGAAGTGCCCATCCGGCGATTGCGGACAGCGATTTGCTTCGCAGAGCCCCAAGATTTCTTGGCGCAAACTTTAATTTACCGTTATAAGAATAATTCATATTCCCGTCTAAAGCAAATCTTGCACGAACTGTTTGGAAAGGATTATCTGTTCCGTGCCGCTGCACAAAAGTAATGCCGCTCGGAGAAATTAAATCAATATTATAAGACGGGTTAGAAAGGTTGTTCCACACTGCAAACGAGTTAACTCGAGGAGCCACAAAGTCTATACCAGACAACATAGTTTTATTGGATTGGTAAATCTCCGTTGGGTGTTCAAACGTATCCAGTGTAGCGACATAGGAACCGAAAGCGCCAGCAGCTAGAATTCCGTTCGTCAGGGTTGCGTTCTTTCCTGCAGCATTAATATAAATATTATTTTCTCCTACCGCGGGCGTAGCTGCAACACTACTCCAATCTGGATTAAGTGAAGAAATAGTTCCTCCGAAACTTCCCGGAAAAGACTTACCTCCTAGGTTGTCTTGTATCTTCCCCTTAATGGAGAAGTTGTGGTTAAATAATAAAGGACCAAATACATGGGCTAGGATGTTAAAACCTCCAGCATATCTGTCTCCATCTACCTGAGTATTTTGGTCTACCCAGCACTGCAGTTGTCTCCTGAACGTGTTGTTGTAATCCCAGTAAAGCCTTTGGACTCCCGCCCCGAATTTAAAGTTTTCAAATCCTTGGTCCGTAAAGTGATACCACCTCGAGTCCTTTCTCCCTCGTCTGACAAAAATGGTGGTCATAGCCCGGAGAATCTGGGACCCAAAAACATCTCTTAATTGATTGAAGCTAGATGCATTTGGTTCAAAGCCTGGAATAGCTCGTGCTGGGAAAAAAGATGAGGCTTGGAACTCAAAGAATGGGGCAGCCGAAGTGTTGTAATATGAGTAGACCGAGGATAGGCTTCCACTAGTATCAACAAAGTTCTGTGAAGAGAAGTTAAATCCTTTTGGTACGAAACCAGGAAGGTTTAGACCTCTTGCTTTTAACACAGGTTGGAGCGCGCCTCCACTCATTCCAAACCAATCGGTAGAGATTGGTTGGTTAAGACCTTGTCTGTTTTGTGCCCAGCCAGTAAATTTATATTTTAAATCTTTTCTTCTTCCCGCAGTTCTTCTAGCGATAAGCGCTTTATTTCCTTGTGGGGCGGGGTCAATGGGACCTCGTGGTGTGCCCGACACACCTCCACTCCAAAAATAACCTTGAGGACCTGTACCCCTGGTCGGAATTAAAGTAGCGGACGGGAGATACCTGCCATTCTGTGGGTTATATATGCTAGGGAATACCCCCACACCACTAAAGGAGCCTAACGAAGCCCACGCGCCAGGGAAAGCAGAGACAGTGTATGTACTATGGAGTTGGTCCATATCGGACTGGATAGTATTAACTACTTCCAAGTCCATGGTCCCAGACCATGGAGTATCATAGTTTGCATCCCCAACAGGACCGTACCGGGTTCCCCAGTAATCGTCGGTTATTGCCGAGCCCACGAATATTTTATTCAGGGTGTGGAAAGGTGCGAATTGTCGGAATATGCTAACGATAGCCGGAAGTCCTTTCCGTCCGATTTTAGTCTTCGCTAAGTTTGTGAAATCGTTAGAGGAGAAATCAATCGAAGAAGCGAAAAATTTGGAGTGTACTTCTGAAGATTTAGAGTTCCAAAAATCAAAAACACTCATGCTGTCTAAATCGCCCCCCCTAATCACACTCTGGTAATTAAATGGAAGTTGTAGAGATGAGGTCATAAACTTGAAGGAGTTGTTAGCTCCCCATCCCGGCTCATTTATACCCTCCGCCTCTTTTATTGAAACAGAGCTGGAAATATACTTGGCTACGCTATTAGCAGCGGTAGACGAAACTCCACATCCCGCTTCATCAAATGTCCTTGACAGAGTAGCGGAAACGCTTCGAATGAAGTTGTCCATATTCGGACCTATACCACAATTTTGGTAAAACCTACTCTCTTCCCATGGGGGAATATTAAGGAAAGCGTTTCTGTACTCGTAGCCCGGGTTTACGCCTCTTACAACCTGTTGTTTCCAGTAAGCTGTTTCCTTATAAGGAATTCCACCTATATCTAAATAACCGTATTGGTAGTTTAACAGCTCCAGAATTGCGTCCACCGCAAAACGTATATTGTTATCCTGGTTCTGCGCGTCATAATTGGTTACGCTTACCGGGATTCCCGACGCTGCTAGGGACCGGGTCCATGCCTTTTTGAATTTTAGGTACTCCTTTGGATTTTTTCCTAAATCAGTCTCAGTTTTGAGAGTGTAGTAAAGAAGATTTGGTACATAGGATTCCCATAACTCTTGTAGACCAGATACCTGTGCGTTGGGAGTATACACAGAGGACGGGATAATCATGTTAGCGGCGTTTGCGAGTGCTTGTCTCGTACCCTTCGCTTTATAAAGAAAAATAGCTTGCTTTAATTGGGCTCGCCATTTGTCCGGGTCGTCAGAGAAAAATGTCCATCCTAAGTATCTTCCTAGGTATTGCAAAAATTCTTCAGGGCATTCCTCAATGTCCAACAAGTACTGAACATCTCTGATGGAATTCTGTACGTCATAGAATCCATAGGCAAGAGCCTTAAGCATTTTACCCATAGGACCAGCGTTCTCCATCCTACTTACGTCAAGCCCAAGAAGAGACGCGTTAACGATGTCCCTGAAGTATAACGAGTTCGGGTCGTCTTCGTTTACCCATACGTTCACGAGCGTGTCTAACGCACTTACAAGCTGTCCTCCCGAGGCATAAAAATTACCTTGCTCCCCTGCAGTGGGGATAAACGTAGAAGAAGGCGTGTTGAACGGAACAGGTACAAACTTTTCCCGTACAGGAGACCATAAAGTAGAACCTCCTTTAGCGTTAGTGTACATCCATTTAAATAAGTTTCGTACGCCATCAGAAGTTTGTATTCTCTTTCCATAATATAGATTATCCATTATGGAACTATACAAAAAGGAGCTTACTCCTACTGATTCAGAGTCGACAATGGTTCCAGAGGTGTTCTGGAAATATACCCACCCAAGTTTATCAATCAGCGTATTGGCAACACCAGACATCGTTGTAACGCTAGGGTCAACCACGGAGCTAAAGCTGCTTCCAAAAAACTCACTTACATTATTAAACTCCGTGTGAGGAAGTGCGGAAGTTAAAAGAAAATTAGAAAATTCATCTTTGTTCGTAAAACTTCCAAAAGTTTTTCCTAAAGGTCTTAACACATAATTTTCATAAGCAGTAGGGCTTACATCAGTTAGGTCATTAAAAGGTACAAAGTACGGTACGTATGCTTCGTTACCGCTAAAAGAAGATACTTGAAGATTGTAAGTAGTCGGCGCTCCAATAAGGCTCGAGACGTTCCTGGCAAGATAAAGGATAGAGCCTAAAACTCTGTACTGCAAATCTTCTTCCGACCCGAATAGGTTATATTCAGTTGATTCGTAGTACTCAGGAACAATACGTCTAATTACTTCAATATAATTAGATTTAAAGTGTTCTTGCCCTGCACCTTTATCCGACATTGTCATCGTTACACAAGCTCCGTACTAAATTCAAAGTTATTCAACTGAACAATCTCATTGAAGTTCACGAAAATGTCGTCCGGGAGATTGTCTACTTTAAAGAATCTAATTTCAGGCACGGTTAACATAAAATTATTTACGTCCGCCATACTTACCTTCTGCCCAAACGCGAGGTTATCGACGTTAAAGAACTCCAGGAGCTTATCCGCTGCTTTTTGTTGGATGGAATCAATAAACCTCTTGTTGGATTTATCAATAAAGAGGGTTGCTACTATATCTAAAGTTCGCACGACGCCGTCTGAAATAACAATATCGTCCGTTAACATTTTATAGTTCTGGAAGTAATCCAACAATTCTTTTTTCATCGCGACGGAAGCCCGTTCTAATTGGGTTTCAGATGCTTTGGACAATACAAATAAATCAATGATGTTAGCTGCGGCTCCATTAGTTCTTAAAGAAGCCATAGCTTTAGCGGTTGTCCCCCCTGTACCTACAAAGGAATTAGCGAGGACATTATAATCTTCCCCGGTCACTGCTCGATACTGAGTTCTGAAGAAGTACGGTGCGTAACGTTTAGCGTGGGCTACGGACTCAGGGGGGTTTCCTCCAGAGCCTTTTGTAGTGTTTCTTATAGTAGCATCAATTGGGTCAGTCCCACCATTGAAGCAACGTAGGGTAGTATCCAACGTTCCTTGTGCTATGTTTCCATTACTTCCCCCTCCCGTGCGGTATGTAACTACAAAAGAAGCTCCTGGGCTTGGAAGACGTCCTCTAACTCCATCACCGAAAGTCAGAATACATCCAAACCCTCCCGTGTAAGTTTTTTCGAAAACTGGAGTGCTCCCTCCAGACGCTAAGAATAAATTGCTAATTTCATTATATAAAGTTCCGCCGCTATCTCCTGCGCCTCCTTCAGTGGAGGATAGACCTATACTTCCTTCGATGACTGGACCATTCGTAATCTCGAAGGTTTGCCGTGTTTTTACGCCGCCTCTAAAAGTGCCTTGTGCGGTATTGAACTCCCCTTCCAGTAGAAATAAGCTACTCGCAACTTGTCCATTGAAATCAGCTGCGTCTAATGACAACGCTTCGGAAAATAAATCCAAAGTTCCGTCTGCTAGTTGTTTAGTTATTGTGTATGACAGGCGAGTATTACTACGTTGATTGATTACTTGAATACTACGGTCATTTTTATTAATTACAACCGGGAAGACGGGGGGAGTAGGTGATGGGTAGGTTAGTAGTCCTGTGGCTTTAGATGCGGTAGGACCCTTCATACTTACGCCAATAAGTTCCAAAAGTCTTTTGAGATTATCTTCATTCTTTACAGTATCGATATACATTTCATTGGCTGTCATATCAGCACGTAAAGCAAGCACCGAAGACATATAAGCAAACATCTCAACCAACATCTGACCAAGGTCCGAGGCTGCAAAGTTATTATAATCTAGAGGGTATACTGATTTCAGGTAATTTTGTAACGCTGTGCGGTACTGGTCAAACCCATTGATATTGTAGTCAATAAGGTTGGACTTTCGGTCGTCGGGGACCTGTCCTAATTTTAAAAAGTCGGACTCAATGGTTCCATCGAAGCCTGAGATGTTGTACAGACCTTGGAAATAACGGGAATAGTCGGTGTTAGTTGGCATAATTATACGAGAACCTCTACCAGTTCTCCGCTTAACAAATCATCTTTCGATGTTATGTAAAGTTCTACTTTTAAAGTATGATTTTCGAAATTAGGAGTTAAAGCTACACGTTTCACAATAACTCGCGGCTCGTATTTGGCAATAGTGTCCAGAATCTGTGTCCTTAAACCGTCAATCATATCATCGGTAAATTGCTCAAATACCGAAGCTCTTAGGTCAGTACCAAAGTCTGGTCTCATAACTCGTGCTCCTCTTCCGGTCATAATTAACTGTACGACACAATCTCGTAAAGACCGTAGATTTTGATTCTGTGCAAAGTAACCTCCTACACCTTCATTCATCATAGGAAATGCTACGCCTAAGATAGTCTTCTTAGCGTTGGTTTTTACATAAGTTAAATCGAAGTTAGGCATGTTTAAGGGCTAGGGAGTAGGATATTGTGGAAGAATCCTTTTTGGCTATCGTAATTGACTTTAGCTTCAGTAGTAGTTAGAGGTCGAGCGTAAATCTTAAAACTTCCAAGGAAGCCGTCGAGCCCGCTGCGGGGAATTATTCTTCTGGAGCCTGCAGTTCCATTTTTTCCGCCGGATAGAGGAGGGTTGTGTTGACCTACAATATAATCACCCATAGTTCCGCAGTCGATTGACGACACCGCGCCTCCCTTTTGGGTTTGCTGATGAAAGTTGTTGGTGTTGCTTCCTAGGAATCCTTGAGGTCTAAAGGTGGCGCCTGGAATTTTGGGTATATTGTCGGTATATCCACCACCTATAATCCATGGGGTGAATACTGGAAACGCAACTCGCTCCGGGGTACACCTTTCATCATAAATAGTATTCCCTAAAAAGCTCTCGACAGTTGGGTCATTAAAGAAAATGGTATCTGTTTGGTTTTCTAAGTCCATCTTGACCGCCGTAGGTAGTACGGTGTCGTGGGGGGAACCGCCGAACACATCGGTTAGCGAAGAGGTAGTAAGTAATTCCCCGTCAAAATGGAAGTTAACTATATCTTCCGCGTAATCAAAGGAGACGCTTACATGATGATACCCAGAACTAACATCTTGAATCCCGTAACCGCTTGTGGTTAACACCGAACTTGGAATAAACATTCCAACCTGTGATGTTTCGTTTGGTAGGGGGGTAACTCCCGCGGAGGGGTCCCACCTTTCCGCCAGGCACACGCTGTGTCCCCAAGAAGTAGTTGGTGTGGTAGCGTATGATTGGTTTTGTCCTACAGTCGGCGCAATACAAAACTCGAGCCCACTTGAATAAAAAGCGTAAACTCCGCTTGTAGTAGTGCCAGGGGAGCCTTGGTCTCTCCAACCCATTATCATACCTATAGTTCGGTCGAAATTCGTACCCCCAGCGGTTATACCGTTTGATTGTGTGGTATTGGATTGAGTGTTAGCTGCTACATAATTTGACGCTACTGGACCACTGTTCTCACTAGCCAATACAAGCCTATACCTATGGTTATCGTCCATATCCTCCCAAATTCGAGGCACATAAGCCCAGAAATCTAACGTCACCCCTTCTCGGCTGTAAAAAAGATTGTCTAAAGGTCTAACCCCCCTAAATGGGATGTTTGGGGATAGGGAGGCGTAGTCCTTCGTAGAGTTGGGCATTCTAGCATAAGAGCCTAGCGTGTTTGCCCACGTTTGGTTTTGCGCGGCACGTTCATCAAAAATTGTCCCTCCGAAATAGGCTTGTCCTACTCCTGATGGAAAGACAAATGATTTGTCATAACCTACTAATTTTGCATCGAGGCGGTTGGAACCTTCGGCTGCGTTATTTAAAGCGTACAAAGTTCCCGATGGTTGCGTGACTGCGTCCGGGTCTAAGAAATTATAGCATACCAATAAATCATCAGACACAATATCATCGGTCAGAGATTTGTATAACGGGGTTGTTGCGCTTAGACTTCCAGACGTTTCTCTGTGTGTCCAATCCCCTAGACCGATTGGGTCTACTGCTAAAGACTCAACAGAACCAACAGGTTGGTCAGTAGGTGCTACTACATACCTTGCTTGATACGGAGCAATAATACTATCCAAATCTTCAGAAAATAAAGTTATATTTTTTTGTGTCCTGAGGGGAATGTCACTTTGTTTGAGATACGAGAAATCATTAATAGGAATTCTAGGAATTTCTTTCCATGAACCTACTTTAGCTAAAATATTATCTATGTTTTGTAAGTCCGTTACCTGTTTCGCTTTAGTGTTGTAAGCCACAGTCTGCCCTCCTTCTAAGGTATAGAAGGTTACGCTTTTTATCTCAGCGGGTAATTCCTTGTACTGTAGCATATACTCAAAAGCTTTACCTGTAGGGGGTTCATATTGAAAAAATATTCCTTCCCCTAAAGGGTGTTGTCTCTGCGTTACCAAGAAGCTCTCTCTCCCATAAACAGCTGCAATTGTTAGCTGTCTCTTTCGCTTGGTTATTTTTCCATCGTACACAGAGGCTACAGCGCCCAGTTGTGCTGTGTATGTTTGGACAATGGCGTCAGTTGCACCATACCCGTTTGCTAAAATCTCACTAATGTACCCAGAAACCTCACTCATATGAGACATTTTATCGTCTTCAAACTGCTGGAGAACATCATCATACTTAAAAAACTCTTTAACCCTAGGGTTTTCCTTTTCATAGACTTTATTTAAATCGAAAATGGTACCCACAGTACTGTTTCCATCCTCGTCGGTAAAAGATAAGCCTCGACCTCCACGGTTAGAGGCGTATTGAAGATTCCACATATCCGACGAAACAGGATAAGGGGTAATGCGGGGTACTTGGTCGGTTCGGGAATTGTAATAAAGACCATCTCTTGATAATACGAACCTTTCCTCCGTCGATATAGGGGGACCAAAGTCTAAATCGAAGACCGGGTCCAGGTCTCCTAAAGTCCCTGATGCTTGTGCTCTTAACGAGTTTAAGATTCTTTGGTTATCCACAAAAGGAGCTATGATTTGCTTTTGAATGAACTGTTTATTATTGTCGATTGCGGTAGCTAGTTTCTCCTGCGAGGAGGGAGGAAGTCCTTCTAAGTCCAAAGCAGATAGGTTAAGAACTGGGTTTGAGAGTTCTCCTGCGGCTCTTTGCTCCAGGATAAGCGCAATAACAGCTATAGTATCATCGAGCTGTTTAACTGCTACTTCTAGCTCAGAAACAGTTATCTCTAGTGCCGAGATTTTAGCTGTGGTTATAGGACTTGTGGGGGCTTCGGTGGTAGAAAAGTACGAATTCACCTCAGCGGACATATCTGCCACATCTTGAGATGAGGTTTCTGGTGGAACCGTACCTGGAACATACACAGGTTGTTGGGTCGGATTAAACTCCTCGTTATTAAGTAAAGACGCTCCAGTAGAAACCGACTTAGCGGGGGCACTTAAAGACTCTCGGCGGGAGGCAGCTAATGGACCTCCTCCGTTGGCAACCTGAATTCTGCCAGAAACGGGACTACGCAATGTTGACGTTCCCGACAACTTGGATATCTTACTATTCGCCGTTGCTAAGGATACTTGTTTAGCTTCCTTATCTACAAGCAAGGAATTACTTAACCCCGTTAAAGCCTGTGAAGGCATTAAGTTGAGAGATTTTTCTGTGAATAAAGTCATTCGTCTATTGTATTTAGGTTATTGTCCCATTTAGCCAAAATGCTGGCATTTGTCTGTACGCAAGTGCGCCCGTTGCGGTAGGTATCAAGGATGCAATCTGATAAACTCTAGCGACGAGCCACTGTCCTTTATCTATTTGTATAGGACCCATATCCTGTAAAAGTCCGTTTATTTCTAAGTCGGATACCGCACCGCCAGCGAACCTAACATATTTTCTAATATACCTGGTGGCAGGGGGGCTTCCTT
>Ga0209757_10000024_pt1 | contig 99409 bp, 82 predicted proteins | sample ETNvirome_6_1000_FD_185472 | JGI IMG/M metagenome (GOLD analysis project Ga0209757, IMG submission 185472) | Marine viral communities from the Pacific Ocean - ETNP_6_1000 (SPAdes) (version 2) | ecosystem: Environmental > Aquatic > Marine > Oceanic | place: Pacific Ocean | collected 2013-06-19 | reverse complement strand
ACGCCGCCATCGCCGATGGCCAGAGCAACCGCCCCGACTTCACCGTAGGTGCCAAAGTCGAACTCACCGACCACGACAACCCACGCCTGAACCGGGAATGGCTGTTCACCAGCATCACCCACACCGGAGAACAACCCCAGGCCCTGGAAGAGGATGGCAACAACGGCGCCACCACCTACCACAACGCCTTCAACGCCATCCCCGCGGACCGCACCTGGCGGCCCCAGGTCGAACATCGCCCGTTGATGGACGGCCCCCAGGTTGCCATTGTCACCGGCCCCAAAGGCGAAGAGATCCACTGCGACGAACACGGACGCGTCAAAGTGCGATTCCCTTGGGATAGGTACTCAAAAAACGACGAACACAGCAGCGCCTGGCTCAGAGTCAGCCAGGGCTGGGCCGGTGGCCAGTATGGCTTCATGGCGCTGCCGAGAATCGGCAACGAAGTCATCGTCAGCTTTCTGGACGGCGACCCGGACCAGCCGATCATTACCGGAAGAACCTACCACGCCACCAACACGCCGCCGTACGCGCTGCCGGAGCACAAGACCCGCACCACCCTCAAAACCCAGACCCACAAGGGTGAGGGTAGCAACGAACTGCGGTTCGAGGACGAAGCGGACAAGGAACAGATCTATGTCCACGCCCAGAAAGACCTGGACCTGCTGACGGAAAACAACCGCACCGAAGTCATCAGGAATGACAGTCACCTAACGGTGGATAACCATCGCAAAACCCACATCAAGGGCAATGACCACGCCACCGTGGATGGTGAGAAACGGGAATCCATCGGCGGTGACTCGAGCCTCATCGTCAACGGCAGCCACCACAGCAAACAGGGCAAGAACCAGCTCATCGAAGCCGGCAGCGAAATCCACCACAAGGCCGGTATGAAAATCGTGATCGAAGCGGGCGCGGAAGTGACCCTCAAGGCTGGGGGGAGTTTTGTGAAGGTGGACCCCAGTGGTGTGACTGTGTCCGGGCCTATGGTGAAGATGAATTCCGGGGGTGAGCCTGGAAGTGGGGCCGGCGCTTCGGCCCAGGTTCCAGAAGTACCTCAGCTTTTATCGGAAGGTGTTGCGCCAAATAACGATCAAGCGGTGCTGGGCGGCACGAATCAGAGATCTAACGCCAGCCCTGATCCTTCAAGAGCTAGCCTGCTGAAGGAGGCTGCGGATTCAGGCAACCTGGCTATTACCAACTGTGAGTATGATGAGCATGGACGCTGCATATTACATAACCACACTTGAGGAGATGTCTCCTAAGAGTGACAAACCTCAGGTTGCTTCTTATGCGATTATCGACCTGGCCATAGCTCACGACTTCCTGAAACAGCTCTACAATGTAATGGCCAACGAAACCGTTGCGTGGTGGAGTTTGTTTGAAGGCAGTGAATGGCAACCAAATTGGTCTAGTGGTCCAATCCTGGTGGACCTGCGAAACAGCCATTCGCTTACACAGCAGCTTACGGAAGACATGGAGGCCCGCCCCCTGGGTGTCCTGATCCATACATCGTTGGAGCCGACAAACCTGCGGGATCGTTGTCAGAAGTGGTTACTTGGCTCGGAAAGTTCGCGGCTACTGCGCTTTCATGAACCCAGGATGCTCGGGCCGCTATTGTGCGTCATGGGGGACGCGCAGCGGCATCAGTTTGTGCCTCCGGGGGAACAGTGGACCTGGCACGATGGCGGGGTTTGGCGAACGCACATAGCGGCAGTTACCGATAATGCTGTGCTAAATGAAGAGCCCCTATCCCCTGTCAGTGAGGATCAGCTTCGACAAGCATCCCATTACCGGCTCGCCGCCCAGGCCCAGGATTTCGCCAGCTATTACGAAAGTAACCTCATTTCGCACAAAGATCCCTCTGTTTGGGTTTTGGACCGGTTGTTGGAAGCGCATAGGGCAGGGATGACAAAAGTGTCGGACCAGGAACGCTGGTTACGATTGGCCATAGTGCATGGTGATGACTTTCCGGAAATCAGGGAGTACCGGGAAATTCTAAAACAGGAACAATGGTCAGCTAGTGAAAGGCTGACAGCTATGGAAAGCATAAGGAAGTCGGACTATGTCGCAACAGCATGACGTACAGCCAGGAAATAACTTGGCTCCGCCACGAGCCGCAAATGATTCAAGTTCCACCGAGGCCTCTTGCGCCGATTGTCAGGTCGAGTTTGTCGAGTTACTCCACATTACTGGTGAAGCGGATGTGGTACATGCACTGACCGAGAGACAGTGCAATGAGTTGAGCCATGCGATCAACGAACTTCGGGCGCCATTGCAAAAGCTTCAACAGGCGGAAGGTAAATCCCAGAACCGTATTCCCGAAGCCAAGGCAGAAGTCTGGCGGGAATTGAAAGAGCTTGATGCCTTGCCGCCGACGTCTACAAGCAATTCCGCTGGAGAACTGCTCCAGGAATATCGGGGGCGATGGCAGCACGCGCAACAACGCCTTGATCGGCAGGAGCGCCGACGTGCTCGTATCCGCAGAGAGGTGGAACAACTTCGACGTGAGGTCTTGAGCCCGATGTATCGGCGCCCAACGAATGAGCCGAAGGATCAACTGACTCTTCGAATGTTTATCAGACTCTCTCACGAACTGGAACGGACATTGCCGGATATCGAAACCGTTCTGAATGCTCACCGAAACAGTGTTGTAAGACAGCAGCAAGCCTTTGAAACACTGGATGAGCGGATGGAATACCTTCGAGCGGGGCTAGAGGCGGAGATTGCGTACCGTGTTGAGCGGGCTTCCGGTAACGCTAGTGACGAAACCCTGGCCCAATTGGCCCATGAAACCAGGGTTCTCAAAGAGCAGACACGTTGGCCGGAGTTCATCGCTGAGAGGGATATCGCAGCGTTAGCAAGGCGCAGGGAGCGACTGAATCAAATCGAGAACACACCAACCCCCTCTTGGTGGCGCTCTCTTGCTGAGTACTTTTCTACGAGCAGTCCGACCCCAACGATGTGGAGCCTGGTGGATACGGAAGAAGTAGAGCAGTATCGGGAACTTCAGGACGAAAAAGAACAATTGTTGTTGGAACAGGAGCAAGCCCTAAGCCGTTTGGTGGAGGGTAGCCCGCCGTCCAACAATGAGGTATTTGCCAGCCCGAATGTTGGTAATACCCGAGCCTGGAATGTGGCAGAGATTAAGCGCTCCGGTGAATCCGGTTACCGTTATATACACCGGGAGGCGCTGGAGCAACTTCGCCGGGGATGGCGGCCGATGAGAATGGCAGACGTGAGAGAAGCGATGTCTGCCAACCAGTTCAAGGGAGCAGGCAAACAAGCCTTGAGTGCCTTGCAGACAAGCCGTGAGCTGAAGCTCAAACTCGCAGAATGGAAGAGTAAGGAAGACAACTTTTTCAATCAACTCAATATTGAGTTGTTCAAGGAAGATATATCCACAAGCGATGGTCGATTCTCGGCGGCGACGGAAGCACAGATGTTCCGCTTTGCCGCCCAAGCCGGATTGTCGGCATCCTACAATCCGGTTAAGCAGGAAGCCCATGTGGGTGGCAAGATGGAGGGTGCTTACAGCTTGCTTGAAGGCAAGGCCTCCCTGGCAGCAAAGTTTCCTAACGAGGGTGGCATGCCTTTCAGACTGTCCTACCAGGACAGGAAAGGCGAATTGGTTTCGCTGCATTGTGGCCTTATTCGGACTGATGCGGAATATGTTATTCAGGGCTTCGCAGGCGCCTGTGCTTCTCTGGGAGCCAGTGTGAAGGTGGCTTCCGCTCCCCAGAATGTTGGAATTAGTGGAGAGTCCAACGGCGAAGCATTTGTTGGCGGTACCCTGAAAAACGAAGCGGCCTTTAGTGTGAAGTGGAAAGCGGCATATGCGGAGGTTCAGGGAGATCAGGCCCCAGGCCAGGGTGAAACCCTTTCCGAAGAAGAACAGGAAAGGCGGGATGGGGCGGATAAGGACTTCAAGTCTTTGCTGGAGGTAAAGCCGGAACTCGCATTGTCTGCGGGGCTCGGAGCAGGATTCGAGTTTAAGATCGGGCTATCTCCACAGGATAAGATTTATATGACTTTGAAAGGTCACTTAGTTCTCGGGCCTGGCGGTGGCGGTGGCGTTGCAGCTGAACTGAGCGTATTGCAGGTTGTGGAACTGGTGCAGTTTATACGCTGGTCCTTGGAGCAGTCCGATTTCCGGTTCCTGGAATGGGTAGAGAGCGAGGCGTTTTCACTGATCTCCCTAATGTTACGTGTTCAAGCGATCAGCGGCGAAGATTTGGTCGATATCGTAGCCAAGCCAATTCTCGATCTTAGGAAATATTGGGATGAAGCCAGGGAAAGTTACCAAGCGGCCATTAATGCAGCGAGTCAACTGGCGACAAATGGTGAGATTGCCACTTACACACCTGAAGCCAAGGCGGAATTGCTTCACTTGTTTTCAAAGAATGTGTCTCGGGTCCCTCGCCAGAATGGGGATGACCACAGGCAATTGGCATCCGCCGCTTTCTCTGTTGTGAATACTGTAAAAACGCACCGAGAGTTTACGGAAATACTCCGGCGTATGGGACAGGCAGGGGGAGCTAAGGGTAGCGTAGTTGATCTCAAGAATAACTATGTGAGTTTGGTACTGCGGTTTTTGTATCAATCGCCCAACAAGGCCCAGGATACAGAACAATGGCTTTCGACGTTATACTCTTAACCATCTGCTCCCTCCCGTTTGGTCGGAAGCCTAGTTTCTTACACAGCGGAACCCGCTATTCAGTGGTACAGCTGATTCAGGAACTACTCGCCGGGAAACGGCAGAACTGTTGATAATTGGACCTTCGTAGTCAGCACCACGCATGACTCTTTCGGGTTCTTTTTGTTTAGGGGTTACGGGTACCGCTTTACCTGTTTCTGGGCCCGTGGGATTAACTTTCCCCGATTTCTGGTAGTAATCTGGGGCGTAATAGTCGTTGACCCACTCTGCTACATTGCCGGACATGTCTTAGAGCCCGAGCGGGTTAGGGGATAACGGCCGGGCGGTTCGGGGATATCCAGATCGTTGCCGTAACGGGCCAGAGCGGGGTCATTGGCTTCGCTGATATTCCTTCCCGGCTCCAGTGTTCCGTTGTCGGTTGCATGGCGAAGCGGTTTACCTGCCGAGCGTGCTGCATATTCCCACTGGGCCTCAGTGGGCAGATCCACTTTGTGACCAGTCTGTTCCCCTAGCCATAGACAGAATGCTTTAGCATCGTGCTAGGAGACAGGTGCGGGGAGCTCGCTTGCAAAGCTTTCAGGGGACTCACTGCGTTTGTCTTCCTAAAAGCGCGCTTTAATTTCGTGTCCTGAGGCTTCCACAAAAGTCTCAAAATCCCCTTGGGTGACTTCGTACTTTTGGATATGAAAGTCATCAAGCACTACATCATGAGCGGGAACGGTATCGGCCCCCATGGCCCATCCGCCTGGGTTGCCCATCAGGAATTCACCTCCTTCAACGAACACCATGTTGTCCATGTTGCGCTGGACCATCTCAATGGCGTGCCAGTCGTTGATGGCATCGCAGCCAGTCAGGGCCGTCAATGATAACGCAAGCACGAGGGATTGCTGGGCACGGCGGGCGTCCAGTCCATTGAGAGGCATTCAGTTCGCTGCACAGCGGAATCCGCCATCCAAAGGCGCGAGTGATTGAGTGCCCCGCAATCGAATAACAGTAGAACTACCGACGAGGGGAACCTCGAAGTCCCCTCCGCGCATAACCCTTAGTGGCGCGTCAAAAAAAGAACTGCGCTCACCCGTTTCTGGTCCTTTTGGGTTGACCCGTTCCGAGTGCTGGTAGTAGTCCGGTTGGTAGTAGTCGTTGACCCATTCACTCACATTGGCTGACATGTCATACAGCCCTAGAGGGTTGGGAGGGTAAAGACCGGGAGGTTCGGGGATGTCCTGGTCATTGCCGTAAAGGGCCAGGGCTGGGTCATTGGCTTCGCTAATGTTCCGCCCCGGCTCTAGTTCTCCGTTATCAGTGGCGTGGCGAAATGACTTGCCTCCAGAGCGGGCGGCGTATTCCCATTGTGCCTCTGTAGGCAAGTCCACGTTGCGGTCGGATTGCTTCCCGAGCCACTGGCAGAAGGCCTTGGCATCCAACCAGGAAACCACGGCGGGTAGCTCCTCGGAGAACCGCTCGGGATATCGTTGTCTATCGTCTTCATAACTGCGGGCTTTTATCACATGACCAGAGGCTTCCACAAAAGTCTCAAAATCCCCTTGGGTGACTTCGTACTTTTGGATATGAAAGTCATCAAGCACTACATCATGAGCGGGAACGGTATCGGCCCCCATGGCCCATCCGCCTGGGTTGCCCATCAGGAATTCACCTCCTTCAACGAACACCATGTTGTCCATGTTGCGCTGGACCATCTCAATGGCGTGCCAGTCGTTGATGGCATCGCAGCCAGTCAGGGCCGTCAATGATAACGCAAGCAAAAAGGATTGCTGGGTACGGCGGGTGGTCATAGTCATTCCAGTCCATTGAGTGACATTCCATGTACGCGGGTATTCTACCTGTCTGGCTGACAAGGGCCAAGCTTCGACTGGCAGGTAACAAACACGTTGCTTTCGTCCGTTCTGACAAACTGGAAGATCATATGCGCCGATGCTCAGTAGCGGAGAGATATCGAGCAAGGAGTCAGGGGCGGTTGACTGCAAAGGGTATTGATCTAATTCATCTTGGTCTCGCATGAGTGGTATATCAAACAAACATCGCTGCAGTCCGGTAGGCATAATTTCTGTCGAAGCCGGCACCTTTAACGCGAACTGTGTCGGAGACAGGTAGGGATCAAACTTCACCATTTCAATAGGAGCCCATCCGCGTATAATTCCCATAGCCGAAAACAGGTCGTTTTCGGCTATGGACGAAACGATCAAAGGAACTGAGATGAAAACTTTTAAAACCCTGCGTCTTATCTTTACGCTCGTAGGCCTCGGCATGCTGGCCGGCGCCTTTTTCGCATTCCAGAGCACTTCAACCTTTCTTGAAACCGCAACAGCCAAGCCCGGGGTTGTATCTGACCTGATTCGCTCACGGTCCAGTGATTCCAACGCCTATTATCCCATTGTCCGATTTGAGTATGAGTCGGGCAGACCGGTGGAATTTCAGTCCTCAAGCGGCAGCAACCCTGCGAGTTACAGTCGTGGAGAGGAAGTACGTGTACTTTTTGCGCCGGGTGAACCGGAGTCGGCACGTATCGATGATTTCTTCTCGCTTTGGGGCGTGGCCCTTATTGTCGGCGGGATTGGAGCAGCGTTCTTTTTGGTTGGCGCTGGTATGTTTGTGGTGCCTGCCATCAGGAACGGGAGTGCGGCAAAACTGCGCAAAACGGGACAGCTGGTTCAATCCCGCTATCAGGGGGTGGAAAGAAACGAGAGGCTCGTTATGAATGGTAAGAGCCCATATCAGATTGTGTGTCAGTGGCAGAACCCGGTTACTTCAGATATCCACGTATTCAGGAGCGGTAACCTGTGGTTCAATCCCTCAAGCCATATCCTTGGTGATTCGATCCCTGTTTATATCAACCCGACAAACCCCGGGCAGTATTGGGTAGATACCTCCTTTCTGCCAAAATTGGCGTCCTGAAATTGAAGTGGGGAGAGACCATCCATGTCTCTCCCCCCAAGCTCACGCCTCCCGCAACTCCCGAGCTGCAGCCACCATTCCCCTCAACGCCGGAATCACCTCCTCCCACGACCGGGTTTTCAACCCGCAGTCCGGGTTGATCCAGAGCCGCTCGGCGGGGATTCTTTCCGCGGCCTTGTTCATCAGCGACACGATCTGTTCAGTCCCAGGCACGTTGGGCGAGTGAATATCGTAGACACCCGGTCCAATATCATTGGGATATTGGAAGCCCTTGAAAGCATCCAGCAGCTCCATGTCAGACCGGGAGGTTTCAATGGTGATGACATCGGCGTCCATGCGGGCGATGGCTTCGATGATGTCGTTGAATTCCGAATAACACATATGGGTGTGTATCTGAGTGTCGTCCTTCACGCCGTTGGACGTAATTCGGAAGGCTTCGATGGCCCAGTCCAGATAGGTCTGCCAGTCGCTCTGGCGCAAGGGCAGGCCTTCTCGCAGGGCGGCTTCGTCAATCTGGATGATGTTCACGCCAGCCTGTTCCAGATCCAGTACTTCCTTACGGATTGCCAGTGCCAGTTGCAGACAGGTGTCTTTCCGGGGCTGGTCGTCGCGCACGAAAGACCAGTTGAGGATGGTGACCGGGCCGGTGAGCATCCCTTTCAGGGGCTTGTCTGTCAGCGACTGGGCGTAACGGATCCATTCCACGGTCATGGCTTTGGGCCGGGAGATATCGCCGAACAGGATGGGTGGTTTCACGCAGCGGGAACCGTAGGACTGTACCCAGCCGAAGCGGCTGAACACGTAGCCTTCCAGTTGCTCGCCGAAGTACTCCACCATGTCGTTACGTTCCGCCTCGCCGTGGACCAGCACGTCCAGCCCCAACTGTTCCTGTTCCTCAACGCAGTGGCGGATTTCTGCGCGGATTCGCTCGTGATATTCCTCGGGTGCGAGCTCACCCTTACGAAATTTGAGCCGTGTTTGGCGGATATCCTTGGTCTGGGGGAACGAGCCGATAGTGGTTGTGGGGTAGCGTGGCAGCTGCAGGTGGCTTGCCTGGATGGCCGAGCGATGCTTGTAGCTGCTTTTGCGCCGACCCAGCTCAGGGGTGATGGCCGCCACCGCCTTGCGAACCTGTGGGTCCGTCACGCGGGTTGAGTTCCTGCGGCTGAGTATGGCGTCTGCATTGCTCTTCAGTTCCCGGGCCACCGCATTCTGGCCATCGGTAAGTGCCGTGGCCAACAACTGCAGTTCTTCCAGTTTTTGCCGCGCAAAGGCCAGCCAGGAGCGTATTTCCGGGTCCATGGTGGTTTCGTTGTTCAGGTCCACCGGCACATGGAGAAGGGAGCAGGATGGCGCTATCCACAGCCGTTCTTGCAGCTTCTGGTAGACCGGTTCGAGCCAGTCGAGGGTTGTCTGCAGGTCTGTCTTCCAGATATTGCGACCGTCGATCACGCCTAGGGAGAGTACCTTGTGCCCCGGCAGCCAGTCAGTCACGCGGGACACTTCGTCACGGGCGTTTGTTGCATCCAGGTGTAGGCCGGCAACCGGTAGCTCACAGGCCAGTTGCAGGTTTTCCCGCAGTTGGCCGAAGTAGGTGGTCAGAAGCAGTTTTACCGGGCTGGCCTTGAGGTTGTGGTAAGCCAGGTTCAGGGCGTGCCGCCAATCGCCTCCCAGTTCGGTGACCAGGATGGGCTCGTCAATCTGCACCCACTCCGCGCCATTGTCGGCGAGAAGCTGCAACAGCTCCGCATAGACCGGCAGTAAGTCATCCAGCAGGCTGAGCCGGTCTGTATCGTCCTTGGATTTGCCAAGCCAGAGGTAGGTGACAGGGCCGATGATAGCTGGCTTGGCATTGACGCCTACGGCCCTGGCTTCGGCCAGTTGTTCCAGTAAACGTGTGGAATTCAGGCTGAACCGTGTGTCCGCGTCGAATTCCGGGACAATATAGTGGTAGTTGGTGTCGAACCACTTGGTCATTTCACCGGCATGGACGCCACAGCAATCGTTATCAGCCGGGGACCGGCCACGGGCAATGCGGAAGTAGCGGTCCAGTTCGTGGTCATCGGCCTTGCCTGAGCGCTTGGGCAGGTTGCCGAGTGTGGCGCTCATGTCCAGTACCTGGTCGTAGAGCGAGAAGTCGCCGACCGGCGCCAGCGTGAGCGGGCGTTGGTGCCGCCAGTTGCTGGCGCGAAGCCCTGCCGCGGTTTGCTGTAGGTTGTCTTCGCTTAACTCGCCTTTCCAATAGCCCTCAAGGGCAAATTTGAGTTCGCGACGTTGGCCAATTCTGGGAAAGCCTAGGTTATGGGTGGTTACCATGATGAATCTCCTGTCGTCATTCAGGCCTTCAAGGCTAGTGCTGAACTGCCATGAAAAATAATGGTAAAATCTCATGAATCCATGAATTATTTTCAAGTAAGGCCGGCCAATGATAGAACGCAATCATCTGGAGATCGTCCGTGAAGTGGATCGGAGCGGCTCATTGACGGCGGCGGCGGACGCGCTGTGCCTCACCCAGTCTGCCCTCAGTCATGCCATGAAGAAGCTGGAGCAGCAGCTGGGAACGCCCGTGTGGGTGCGTGAAGGCCGTAAACTGCGGCCAACTCAATCCGGGTTGTATTTGCTGTCACTCGCGAATCGTTTGTTGCCGCAGTTCGAGCATGCCGAGGAATTGGTGGGTCAGATTGCCCGAGGGCAGCGGGGCAGTCTGCGAATCGGTATGGAATGTCATCCCTGTTACCAGTGGCTGCTCAAGGTGGTCGGGCCGTATCTTGAGCAATGGCCAGGCGTGGATGTGGATGTGAAGCAGCGTTTCCAGTTTGGCGGTATCGGTGCTTTGTTCGGCTACGATATTGATGTGTTGGTGACGCCGGACCCATTGTACCGCAAGGGGCTCGTGTACGAACCGGTCTTTGATTACGAGCAGGTTCTCGTAGTGCCGAGCGATCACCCACTGGCCTCCAGGCCTTGGGCGGAGCCGTCGGACCTTGAAAGTGAGACCCTTATTACCTATCCGGTCGATGCCGAGCGGCTGGATATTTATACCCGGTTTCTGGTGCCGGCCCACAGCAGCCCGGCCCGGCATAAGACCATTGAAACCACGGACATCATGCTGCAAATGGTCGCGGCAGGGCGGGGGGTATCGGCACTACCCCGTTGGCTGGTGGAAGAGTACGCCCATCAGATGCCGATCAGCCCGGTACGGCTGGGGCGGGAGGGTATTGATAAGCAGATTTTCCTGGGCCTCCGTGAGCGGGATGTGGATGTGGCCTATCTTCAGTCGTTCATGACGATGGCGCGGGAAACGACCTGGGGGCTGGATTGAAGCTAGAATCCGTCGCAACTTTGGTTGAGATGTTCGCGGGGGCGTCGTTCTTCGGTTAAAATGCGCGAAATTATTCATCGGGGACATGTGACCATGAGCGAAACACCCGCAGATCTGAAATACATTGAAACGCACCAGTGGGTGCGTGTGGCCGACGACGGCACCGCAACCGTCGGAATCACGGATTTTGCCCAGGATCAACTGGGGGATATCGTTTTTATCGGTGTTCCGGATGTGGGTTCGACGGTAACTGGTGCTGAAGAGGCGGGTGTTGCCGAGTCGGTAAAATCGGCGTCGGATGTGTTCAGTCCGGTGACCGGTGAGGTGATTGAGGTCAATGAGAGCCTGGAGGATGAGCCTGAGAAGGTGAATGAGGATCCTTATGGCGATGGCTGGTTGTTCCGGGTGCGGTTGGCGGATGCCGGTGAGCTGGATGGCCTGATGGATTCTGTGGCCTATGCGGAGCATGTGGCTGCCGAGGAGTGACCCCGCGGATTGCTTCGGAGTTAGGACCAAGCCGGGAGGGCCTTCCAAAACACGCCTCAAGACGTCCTTGTGCGGCTTGGGCTCCGCCATCCATGGCTCCGCACAGTTTTGGAAAGCCTGCCCAGCTTAATCTCCGAACCTGTGTGCTGGACTCGTCTCGAAAAGCCTTCCTTATATTATTTCTTCAGGCGTTTATTTATGAATTTTCCGGTTTTATACCTCCGCAAAGGCGCAGAGCGCAGGCTCCGGGCTGGTCATCTTTGGGTCTACAGCAATGAAGTGGATACCCATCGCTCCCCGCTGACCGAGTTTGAAGCCGGAGCCCAGGCTGAACTGCGCGCGGCCAACGATAAACCCATGGGAACGGTGTTTGTGAACCCTCATGCTCTGATCTGCGGCCGGCTGATCAGCCGGAATTCCGCCCATGGCATGACGCCGCAACGGCTCACCGAACGGGTTGAGACGGCGCTGGCGTTGCGGGAGCGGTTGTTTGACAAGCCGTTTTATCGCTGGGTGTTTGGCGACAGTGACGGGCTTTCCGGGCTGGTGATTGACCGGTTTGATGATGTGGTAGTGGTTCAGATCTCGACCGCCGGTATGGAGCAGATGAAGGAGTCCGTTGTTCGTGCGGTGCAGCGGTTGGCGCATCCGCGGGCGATTATCCTCAAGAACGACGGTAAGATGCGGAAGGTAGAAGGGCTGGATACTTACGTTGAGCAGGCCCATGGCCCGGAGATTGATCTCCTGCCGGTTGAGGAGAATGGCGTGCGCTTCGAGGTGCCCATGGAAGGGGGGCAGAAAACGGGATGGTTCTATGATCACCGCATGAACCGGCAGCGGCTGCAGGCCTATGCGCCGGGCAAGCGTGTGCTGGATGTGTTCAGTTACGTAGGTGGCTGGGGTATCCAGGCTGCCTGTGCCGGGGCTACGCAGGTGACCTGTGTGGACAGTTCCTCTGGTGCCATCGACTCTGTTCATCACAATGCGAAGATCAATGGCCTTGATAACATCGAGACGATAGAGGGTGATGCCTTCGACGCCCTGAAAGCGCTGTGCGATGAGAAGGAAAAGTTCGACATCGTTGTCCTCGACCCACCGGCACTGATCCCCCGGCGGCGTGACCAGAAGGCTGGGGAAGAGGCTTATGCGCGCCTGAACCAGTTGGGACTTCGGTTGCTTGATCGGGATGGACTACTGGTGTCGGCTTCCTGCTCTATGCATCTGTCCCAAGAGAAGCTGACGGATATTATCCGCAGCAGCGGCCGCAAGATTGACCGGTTTGTTCAATTATTGGAGCAAGGCCATCAAGCGCCGGATCATCCGGTAGTACCGGGGATTCCGGAGACGGACTATATTAAAAGCTGTTTTGTTCGGTCGTTGACTGGGTTTCTTTGAGCTTGGGGGAGGTCAGTCAGCGGGGGCACTACTCCGGGATACGCTGTAAATACGTCCCTGTACGCTCGACAAAAACATCCATGTTTTTGACGCTCCCGGAGTAGCGCCCCCGCTGACTGGCCCAGACAATGGCAGTTAACCTCGAAGGCTCATAATCTTCCAGCCATTCTCTTTCGCCATGTTTTCAAGGGTTGGATCTGGATCGACCGCTACCGGGTTCTCAACTTTGCGTAGCAGAGGCGCGTCGTTGTGAGAGTCGCTGTAGAACCATGCGCCTTCGAGGCTTTCTCCGGTCGATTCGAGCCAGTCATTCAGGCGGGTTACTTTGCCGTCCTGAAAGCTTGGGACGCCTGCAACCTCCCCCGTATAGCGCCCATTGACCATCTCTGGCTCAGTGGCAATCAGGTGATCAATGTCCAACAGTTTAGCCACCGGCTCGGTCACGAACCGGTTGGTGGCGGTGATGATCATCAGCGTGTGGCCATCGGCCCGGTGGCTGTCGAGCAGCTCCTTGGCCTTGGCGAGCATCATAGGCTGGATTTTTTTCGCCACAAACTGTTCGCGCCAGGCCAGCAGCTGTTCCGTGTCATGCCGTGCAAGAGGCTGAAGGGCAAAGCTCAGGTAGCGCATGATGTCCAGCTCGCCATTCAGGTACTCCTCATAGAAGCGGTCGTTTGCCTGCCGGTATTCCTCCGCATCCACAATCGACTCTTCCACCAGGAATTCCCCCCAGGCGTGGTCACTGTCTCCGGCGAGCAGGGTGTTATCGAGATCAAAAATCGCGAGCGTCAACTTGGATACCTCCGGCAAAAACGACGACTGTCACAGGCGCAACAGTCTAGCATGACGCGCCGCCGTCGGCTTCGTTTGCCGAAGCCTTGGGATTCTGTAAGAATGAGAGCAACTTGGATAAATCCGGCCGGTGAATTTTTAATCCGGCCAACCGACTTTTAAGAGGACTGTGCCGTGATCGATTCGGACGGTTTCAGACCCAACGTCGGAATCATTCTGGCCAATCACAGGGGGGAAGTCCTCTGGGCAAGGCGAATAGGGCAGGACTCCTGGCAGTTCCCTCAAGGTGGTATCAAGCACGACGAATCACCGGAAGAGGCCCTTTACAGGGAACTGGCGGAGGAAATTGGTCTCGGTACAGGCGATGTGGAAATCATCAGCTGTACCCGTGGCTGGCTGAGATACCGCCTCCCTCGCAGGATGGTGCGCCACAATTCGCACCCGGTCTGCGTGGGACAAAAACAGAAATGGTTCCTGCTGAGGATGCTTTCGCCGGATGCGCAGGTACGCGTAGACGGCACGGACTCGCCGGAATTCGACGGCTGGCAGTGGGTTAGCTACTGGTACCCGCTTGGGCAGGTCGTCTCGTTCAAACGCGAGGTCTATCGACGTGCGCTGCGAGAGCTCGCGCCGCGACTGTTTTACGACATGGAACAGTGGCGCCAGAGCGAGCCTTCCCGACGCGCGAAGGACACACAGAAATGACGGATTGAACCCGCCATGCTGAGCATACTGCGAAGTCTTGTACAAGAGGTAAACAGTGCCCGCGATTTGCAGGAGGCGCTGGATGTCATTGTTTCGCGGGTGCAGAAAGCCATGGATACCGAGGTTTGCTCGGTTTACCTGCTTGACCCAGCCACAAATCGCTACATATTGATGGCCACGGAAGGCTTGTACCAGCAAGCAGTAGGGCAGGTCAGCCTGGCTTATTCCGAGGGCCTGATTGGTCTGGTTGGCTCCCGGGAGGAGCCTATCAACCTTGAAGATGCTCCATCCCACCCCCGCTATCGTTACTTTCCTGAGACTGGCGAAGAGCGTTTCCGCTCGTTCCTGGGTGTTCCTATCATTCACCATCGCCGGGTTCTTGGTGTTCTTGTTGTTCAGCAACGGGAAAGTTCGCGCTGCTTTGACGAGGGTGAAGAAGCCTTCCTGGTTACCGTTTCGGCTCAATTGGCCGGCGTTATCGCCCACAGCGAGGCAACGGGCGCCATCAGCGGTCTTTCCCTGACCGGTGAAGAAGCGACCGATGTCAGTTTCAGTGGTGTGCCTGGTGCGCCGGGCGTTGCCATTGGCAAGGGTGTGGTGGTGTACCCTGCCGCCGACCTGGACGTAGTGCCTGAGAAGCCCACCGATGATATTGAATTGGAACTGTCGCTGTTTGATGGCGCGGTAACTGCGGTTCGGGAAGATATTGAGCGGGTGGCGGCCCGGCTCGCTTCCCAGCTTCGCCCGGAAGAGCAGGCTCTGTTCGATGTCTATTTGCGTATGCTGGGCGATGACGCAATGCCAGGTGAGGTGGGCAACCGGATCAAGGAAGGTTTCTGGGCTCAGGGCGCGCTGAAACAGGTGGTTCAGCAGTACGTTCGTCACTTTGAAATGATGGACGACCACTACCTGCAGGAGCGGGCTGTCGACATCCGGGATCTCGGCCGCCGTTTGTTGTCTCACTTGCAGGAAGGTGAGCAGAAGGACACGGTCTACCCTGAGAACACGGTCCTGGTCAGTGAAGAACTGACACCGGCCATGCTCGGGGAAGTGCCCAAGGGGCAACTGGTCGGTTTGGTGTCGGTCAAGGGCTCCAGCAACTCCCACGTTGCCATCCTGGCACGTGCCATGGGGGTGCCCACGGTCATGGGGCTGGTAGATATTCCGGTCAACCAACTGGATGGCAAGGACCTGATTGTTGATGGCTTTGAAGGGCAGATTTTTGCGTCACCCTCCTCGGACCTGAGGAACTTCTACCAGGAAATCTGTGACGAGGAAGATGAGTTGGTCAAAGGGCTGGAAGCCCTGCGGGACCTGCCTTGCGAAACCACCGACAACCACCGCGTGTCGCTGCTGGTGAATACCGGTTTGATGACCGATGTGGTGCGCTCTCTGAGCCACGGTGCTGAAGGTATCGGTCTGTACCGCACCGAAGTGCCGTTCATGATCAAGGACCGGTTCCCGTCAGAACAGGAACAGCGCGAATACTACCGCGAGCAACTGGAAGCCTTTGCCCCGAACCCTGTCACCATGCGTACGCTGGACATCGGCGGCGATAAGGCGCTGACGTACTTCCCGATCCAGGAAGAGAACCCGTTTCTGGGTTGGCGCGGTATCCGGGTAACCCTGGATCATCCAGAGATATTCCTGGTTCAGGTGAGGGCGATGCTCAAGGCGAGTGAGGGCCTGAACAATCTGCAGATCATGCTGCCGATGATCAGCAATATCTCAGAAGTGGAAGAATCCCTCCACCTGATCTACCGGGTTTATCATGAGGTCAGGGAGGAAGGTTACAACATCCATATGCCCAAGGTCGGGGTAATGGTGGAGATTCCGGCGGCGGTGTATCAGATTCGCGAGTTGGCGGATCGCGTGGATTTCCTCTCTGTTGGCTCAAACGACCTGACCCAATACCTGCTGGCGGTGGATCGCAACAATCCCAGGGTCGCGCAGCTGTACCATTCCTATCATCCCGCCGTGTTGCAGGCGCTGGTGCGCGTAGCACAGGACGCCCATGCGGTCGGCAAGCCTGTCGGTATCTGCGGTGAACTGGCGGGTGACCCTGGCGGCGCGCTGCTGTTGATGGCGATGGGTTACGATTCGCTCTCCATGAACGCGGCCAGCCTGCCCAAGGTCAAGTCGGTCATTCGCAGTGTTAGCCGCGAATGGTCAGCACAGCTACTGGAAGATGTGCTGTTGCTGGATTCGCCGCACGTTATCAAGAGTTGTGTGGATCTGGCCCTGCGCAATGCCGGATTTGGCCGCTATCTGCGCCCGGGCAAGTCCAGTGCCATTGCCCATGCCGAAAAGGCCCTTTCGTGAAGGCGTATAGCCAATTGGTCCTATATAGGGTGTGTACTCTAAAACTGGCTGCTAATGTTGAAAACAATAGCCAACCGCACCCGCATGGGGATATTGAATGACGGCAACCACAACAGCGATTAAGCCCGAACCTCGCATCGGCCTGGCCCTCGGCGGCGGTGGCCCGTTGGGAGGTATCTACGAAATCGGGGCATTGCGCGCGCTCGATGAGGCGCTGGATGGCCTTGATTTCAATAATATTGATGTTTACGTCGGCGTGAACGCGGGCTCCTTTGTTGCGGCCAATCTGGCCAACCAGATGACCACCGCCCAGTTGTGTCGGATTTTTGTGCGCAATGAAGCGGAAGTGCACCCCTTCCATCCGGAAGTATTCTATCGCCCGGCGTTCCGGGAACTGGGCAGTCGCTTGCTGGCGGTTCCGGGTCTGGTGACGACGGCTGTGCGACGGTTCGTAAATAACCCTTATGACCAGAGCTTGCTGGAAGCGCTGACGATTCTTGCGCAGGCTGCGCCTGCGGGCCTTTTCGATAACGAAGGCCTGCACGAGTATCTGCAGCGGGCCTTTACCATGCTCGGTCGCACCAACGATTTCCGGCAGCTTAAGCGCAGTCTTTATATTGTTGCGGCGGATGTGGAAAGCACTGAGGCGGTCTGCTTTGGTGCCCCCGGTTTTGATCACGTGCCCATATCAAAAGCGATTCAGGCGAGTACCTCGTCTCCGGGTATCTATGTTCCGGTCACCATCGACGGGCGTTACTACGTGGACGGTACTCTGAGAAAGGGGTTGCATGCCTCCGTGGCGTTTGAGGACGGTGCGGATCTGGTTTTCGCGGTCAATCCACAGGTTCCCATTGATGCAAGCTCAGCTGTGCGAGCCGGTACCATGGGGCCGGGCGATCTGACCCGGTCGGGTATGCCAAACCTGCTGTCCCAGATGTTCCGCACTATGGTGTACTCCCGAATGCAATCGGGCATTGCGCAGTACACCCGGGATTACCCGGACAAGGATATTCTGCTGTTCGAGCCGACCCGCGATGATGCCAAGCTGTTCTTCTCCAATGTGTTCAGTTTCCAGTCCCGCCGGATGGTGTGTGAGCACGCCTACCAGATGACGCGGCGTGATCTTCTGAACCGTGCGGACGAGTTGGAGCCTAAACTTGCGAAGTATGGTATTCGTCTGCGTCGGGATCGTCTGGAAGACGAGCAGCGCACCATCAGTACCAGCCTGTACGGTGAGATGCTGCCCCTTTATGTGGCAAAAGGCCGTAAGAAACGGGCTCAGAAAGGAAAGTTGGCAACCGGCTTTGATAATGTGTCGGAGCTGTTCAGTAAGGCCTTGTAGGGGGCGCGAAGAACGCGCGCCCCAATAGGATACATTCGGGCCTTCCTGCCCTTGCGGGTCACAGGATATAGCGGCTCAGATCTTCGTCTTCAGCCAACTCACCCAGTTTTTCGTCCACAAACGCCGCGGTAACCTCGAAGCTGTCGGTAACCTGATCACCTGCCTCGTAAGACAGACTCTCCAGCAGTCGTTCCAGCACCGTATGTAGGCGTCTTGCACCGATATTTTCCGTGGTTTCGTTGACCTTGTAGGCGACTTCCGCAATACGGGCGATGGCGTCCTCTGTGAAGGTCAGTTTGACACCCTCGGTGCCCATCAGGGCTTCGTACTGCTGTACCAGAGAGGCATCTGGCTCCGTGAGGATACGTTTGAAGTCATCCGGGGTCAGTGCCTGCAGCTCAACACGGATCGGCAGGCGGCCCTGTAACTCCGGGATCAGGTCAGACGGCTTCGACAGGTGAAACGCGCCGGACGCGATAAACAGGATGTGATCCGTTCGTACGGAGCCATACTTGGTGCTGACGGTGCTGCCTTCGATCAGGGGCAGTAGGTCCCGTTGCACACCTTCCCGGGAAACATCGGATGAGGTGTTCTCGGAGCGCTTGGCCACCTTGTCGATTTCGTCGATGAAGACGATGCCATTCTGCTCGACGGTCTGGATGGCTTTCTGCTTGATTTCCTCTTCATTGACCAGTTTGGCGGCTTCCTCATCGCGAACGTGCTTCATGGCGTCAGCGACCTTCATCTTGCGAGTCTTGCGCTTATCAGAGGACATGCTCGAGAACATGTTCTGTAGCTGGCTGGTCATCTCCTCCATGCCTGGAGGTGCCATGATTTCAACGCCGGCGCCGCTGTTACGCAGGTCGATTTCGATTTCCTTGTCGTCCAGCTCGCCCTCGCGCAGTTTCTTGCGGAACAGCTGGCGGGTGGAAGAGTCTTCGGTTTTCTGGCTGTCTTCCTTGAAGTCCCGGGGTGGCGGGATCAGGGCATCCAGAATGCGTTCCTCGGCGGCGTCCATGGCGCGATGCTCGTGGCGTTTCATTTCCTTCTCGCGCAGCATCTTGATGGCCATGTCCGCCAGATCACGGATAATGGACTCGACGTCCCGGCCCACGTAGCCCACTTCGGTAAACTTGGTCGCTTCCACTTTCAGGAAGGGGGCGTCGGCCAGTTTCGCCAGCCTGCGGGCGATCTCGGTTTTACCCACACCGGTGGGGCCGATCATAAGGATGTTTTTTGGTGTGATTTCTTCGCGCAGACCACTGTCCAGCTGCATCCTGCGCCAGCGGTTGCGCAGGGCGATGGCCACGGAACGCTTGGCCTCTTCCTGGCCCACGATGTGTTTGTTGAGCTCGTGGACAATCTCACGGGGGGTCATTGCAGACATGCTAGCTCCGGATCAATCATTGGCTGAGAGCACTTCGAGGGTGCGATTGTGGTTGGTGTAGATGCAGATGTCGGCCGCGATATCCAGGCCCTTCTCCACAATCTCGTTGGCTTTCAGGTCAGTGTTTTCCAACAGGGCTCTTGCGGACGCCTGTGCAAACGGACCGCCGGAGCCGATCGCGATCAATCCCTGTTCTGGTTCGATAACATCGCCGTTGCCGGTAATGATCAGTGACGCGGTTTTGTCGGCAACGGCCAGCAGGGCCTCCAGCCGGCGGAGAGCTCGGTCCGTTCGCCAGTCTTTGGCCAGTTCGACAGCGGCGCGGGTAAGGTTGCCCTGGTGTTTCTCGAGTTGGGCTTCAAAACGCTCGAACAGGGTGAATGCGTCGGCGGTACCACCCGCAAAACCGGCCAGCACCTTATCGTTATAGAGCCGGCGAACCTTGCGGGCATTGCCCTTCATTACGGTATTGCCGAGGGAGACCTGGCCGTCGCCACCCATGGCAACTTCATCGTCACGCCTGACAGAGAGTATGGTAGTCATTCTGGCTCCATTTGCCTGATAGAAAACGGTATTCAGCAGTTATGGAGGCGAGGGGGCGGTTTTCAAGGGCGGGAGGAAAGAGAGTCGGGAGGGCAGCTCAGCCCTCCTTGGGAATCTTCCTGACCAGAGGCTGAATGTTGAGATTGACCAGCTTGTCGATAGCCGCATTCATCTGGCTGCGAGAGGTGAAGGGGCCTACATTGACGCGGTACCAGATGCTTCCGCTGTCGAGGTCGATGCGTTTGACCTGTGCACGAAGGCCCTGGAACGCGATTTCAGCCCGCTGCCTTTCCGCATCTTGCTGTTGTCGGAAAGAGCCCGTCTGCACCAGGTAATCAAACGTTTGCTGTCCTGGCCCAGGGGTATATTCCTCGACCTCGGGAGGAACCACCTCCGAGTCAGGAAGCATGTCGTAAAAGCGAAAGCCGGGTTTTTCTTTTGCGGCGGTTTCCGAGGGCTTCTCCTTTACCGCAGGCGGTTCGGCTGTTGTGGATTTTTCACCCTGGCGAGGCTCGGATGTAGGAAGTGAGTTGAGATAGGCAATAAAGCCGATAAAACCACCCACGGCTGCCAGTGACAGAATCCACTTCAATGACAAGCCGCCCCGCTGTGACTTGGCCGCAGCAGGGCGTTTTGGGGGCTGCTTTTGTTTACGCGCAGGCCTCGCGGATTTTGTTGATGTTGCCGGTTTGCTGGCCGTTCTTGATTTGCGGGCATAGTCTCGGGACATGGCCGGGTTAGTTCCTGTTGCTTGCCTGAATATTCAGATCATGAAGCCTGACTTGCTACATTTCGTCGGGAGCGCTCACGCCAAGCAGATCGAGACCATTGGCAATCACCTGCCGCACGGCAAGATACAGGGAAACGCGAGCGTCCCGGACAGCAGTATCCTCGATCAGAACTTTGTGGGCGTTGTAGTAGGTGTGGAACTGCCCGGCAAGATCCCTGAGATAGTGCGTCAGGTGATGTGGTTCCCGCAATTTGGCTGAACTTTCTATAAGCTCGGGGTACTTGGCCAACTGGTTAGCGAGATCCTTTTCCTCGTCGAGCGTCAGTAAGGACAGATCTCCCACGCACTCGTTCAGGCCGCGCTCAACCCCTTCCTCTTTCAGTTTTCTGAGCACACTGCAAATACGTGCATGGGCATACTGAATGTAATAGACCGGGTTTTCATTGGTCTGGGAGCGGGCCAGATCGATATCGAAAGTCAACTGGGAGTCGACTCTGCGAGCTGCAAGGAAAAAGCGGGTGGCGTCGCGGCCTACTTCGTCAATCAGGTCGCGGACTGTCACGTAACTGCCTGCACGCTTGGAAATCTTCACTTCCTGCCCGGACCGGGTCACCATCACCATCTGGTGAAGCACGTAATCCGGCCAACCCTGGGGGATGTCGGCGTTCAGCGCTTGCAGGCCGGCACGAACCCGTGTGACCGTGGAGTGGTGGTCGGCACCCTGCTCATTGATAACCGTGGTGAAACCCCGTTGCCACTTGTTCAGGTGGTAGGCCACGTCCGGCAGGAAATAGGTATAGCCGCCATCCTTCTTGCGCATCACGCGGTCTTTGTCGTCGCCGAATTCGGTGGTTTTCAGCCACATGGCGCCGTCATGTTCGTAGGTATAGCCGTTTTCCTGCAGGCGCTCGACGGTTTCCTCTACCTTGCCATCTTCGTACAGCGATGACTCGAGGAAATACACGTCGAACTCCACGCCAAAAGCTTTCAGGTCCAGGTCCTGCTCACGACGCAGGTAGGCAACTGCAAACTCCTGGATGGCTTGTTGATCGTCCGGATCGGCTTTACCGGTGACTTCCCGGTCGTCCGCGGTAACGGTTTCGCCGGCGAGATAGGCATTGGCCACATCGGTGATGTAGTCACCGCGGTAGCCGTCGGCAGGCCAGTTTTCGTCGTCCGGTGTCAGCCCTTTCACCCGTGATTGCACTGAAAGCGCCAGATTGCTGATCTGTGCGCCCGCATCGTTGTAGTAAAACTCGCGGGTGACTTCGTAACCATTGGCTTCCAGCAAACGACTCAGGCAGTCGCCAATCGCCGCACCACGGCCATGGCCCACGTGCAGGGGGCCAGTCGGGTTAGCGGAGACGAACTCCACCTGGACCTTCTCGCCCTTGCCGTCGTTGTTACGACCGTACCGCCCGGCGTTGTCGAGAATGGTGTTAACCACCTCAAAGGCACTGGCCGTGCTCATGAAAAAGTTGATAAAACCGGGGCCTGCAATTTCAACTTTCTCGACAGCGCTGCTGTCCGGTAACCGTTCCACCAATGCCTCTGCCAGCTTTCGTGGCGGGCAACCCGCCACCTTCGATGCGACCAGAGCAATGTTGCAGGCGTAGTCACCGTGGGATTTGTCCTTGGTGTTGCCTACCTGTGGTGTAAAGGTCTGATCTGCTGGCAAGGTGCCTTCAGATTGCAGGGTCGCCAGCGCAGACTGGAGCAGTTCGGATACGGTCTCTTTCATGCTGTCGGATGACTCGATATACGGAGAGTGGGTTACGGGGCGGGACGCCCTCTGAAACTGAAGAGACGTATTATCAAGGAAAGGGTGGAGGGACTCAAATATGATTGTGGCTCTGGGGCCCGGCCCAGCTTTCAGTCAAGCCTGGGCCCCAGAGTGGCTGTGTCTTCTTAATTGGTGAAGTCGTCTACCGAACAGTCCTGTGCTACGCCATATAGGCCCTCAGTGCCGCCGGGAGGCGAAATGTCGGTGTTACTGAGATCGCTAGCAAGGCATGAAAGGTAGAACCTGGATGTTTCAACACTCTCCGATCCGCCTACGCGAACAGTCGCCGTCAGTTCTATCTGTACCCAGTTACAATGGCTTTGTGGGTAGAGAAGAGAGAAGCTGGCGGAGCCATCACTGGCAGACGTGATTGATGATGAGCTAGTGGCTGCAGAGTTGGTGGGCTCAAGTTTTTCGCTCCCATTGACATCTTCGCCGGGGTCGAGCTGACCATTTTGATTTGTGTCCTCTGCCTCACAAAACTGTGGGTCTGAAGGGGACAGTACCCAGTTGTCGTCAGTTGAGACGGCATATGATCCTTTCCGATAACCAACCGGCAGCGCACTCAATTCGATGTTGGCGTTTTCGACCGGTGCACCATTGGCATCTGTCACGATTGCAACATATTCTTTCACGTATCGAACGGAGTCAGGCTCTTCAATTTCATTGCCGGTGCCGATAGCCAGTCGAAGTGCTTGCCGGGCTACTGTCAGTGTTACAGTATCTGAAATAGATCCATCCACTACAGCTTCAATTTCTACGCCATCTCTACCGCTGGTGTTTGATCCTGCGGTATAGATTGTGGAAGCACGGCCCTGAGAGTCAGTTACGTCGAGGCTAGAGCTTAGGTTGCCCCCGCTTCCGTCTTCAAGGATGCGGAAGCTGATTTCCTGATTTTTTACCAAGTTGTTAGATGCATCGCGAATTACAGCGATAATCTCGCTGGTTTCCCCCAGATCAAGCTGGGTTTTCGATGCTTGAAGATTTATCGAGTCCGGCGTGTTGGCGATAAATTCAAATGAAAGGTCAGCAGAAAGGCCGGAGTTTGGGTCTGTTGCCGTTACGGTAGTCGTCCCAGAGTTGGTTGAGGTAATGCCAATGCTCGCCTCTCCACCGCTGGTGGTTACAAGGCCAGTTGGTGGGTTGAGAGTGCCTCGTGTGGCGGAGAACTGTACTTGAGTTCCGTCAGCTACAGGATTTCCATCTACCTGCCATTCAATTGTGACTTGTTGCTCAACTCCTAGGTCTACTTCGGTAGCCGTATCGGGGGCCGTGAATGCGAAGCTGTCTCCCGCAATGACCACATTCTGCGTAGCAGAAACCTGACTGCTACCGCTATAGGCTGAGGCTGTAATGGTTGCAGTGCCTCCGGTGTTGCCGCCGGACAGTTGCACGTCAACTGAGCCATTGCTGGAGGATGTCAGGTTGGATGCAGACAGGGTGCCCCGATTGGTTGAAAGGGCTATCGGTTGTCCAGAAATGCCGCTGCCATCTGCGTCTGCTAGCGTCACTCTGTAATTGGCTGAGCCGCCGAGAGAAATAGACGAGGGACCTGAGATTGAAATCGAAGTGCCCGATATTTCGACGTTGAGTGATCGGGAGACGCTTCCTGCCTGCGCGGTCACAGTCACTGTTCTGTTTCTTGGGTCACTGTCGGTCGTTAGGGTTGCGGATGCGACGCCAGCCTGATCGGTGATTTGTTGGGTTACCTCCAGAGTTCCGCCGTTATTAGCACTGAAACTCACTGGAACATCCTGCAGAAGAATGCCGTTCGAGTCTTTGATTCGCGCGGTAATGCTTGAGCTGGCGTTGGTGGATGTGTCCAGACGAACCGGGTTGGCTATGAGTTCAACGGTGCCGACATCAGCATCCTCTGAAGGTGTCGTGGGGTCGCCGCTTCCGCCGCTTCCATCAGGTGAGCCGGCGAGCGGGCTAGAATTATCGTCGCCACCGCAGGCCGTCAATATTAGCGCTAAAAATATAGCGCACGCACGTGCAAGGAGTTTCCCTGACATTATCATTTTCTCCAGTTCCCGTTACAGCAAAGGCCAGTTCGAAGCACATTCCCTGCTTGAAATGCGCAAGTTTAAGTATTTTCACAAGTTTGATTATTAGTTTGCTGAAAATCATAGCACAGGATGCGTCTATGCAATGTTGATCGGTATTCATTTTTGAAAAACTTTGTAATCTGATGCGTGGCTTCAGTAAAGGGGAGGTGAGTAAGTTAACCGGTTTCCTGCGGGTCTACGTCAATGGCCCATTTTAGTCCGGCTGGAAGCCGGCTCTGGTCCAGCGTTTCACACAGAACGCCGAGCGTGTGGTTGAGGTACTTTCGATTACTGCAAAGCAGAACCAGTTGAGCTCTAAGGCGATCAGCGCGGCGAGCAATCAGCGCGGGCAGGGGGCCCCAGATCTCTATCTGCTGGTAGCGGGCTTGTTGTTTTATGGTGTCCAGTAACTGCAGGCTTTTTTCCATCGTCTCAGCCTCTGCCCTGAAAATCGCCATTGCACGAAAGGGGGGGAGTTGCCCCGTTTCGCGTTCCGTGAGCAGTTGATCGGCAACGGGGAGATAGTGCCCCTCGGCCAGGGAGTGCAGCAGGGGGTGGTCGCTATGGCAAGTCTGAACCAGTACCTCGCCAGACTTTTTCCCTCGGCCGGCCCGTCCGCTCACTTGCAGTAGGGTCTGGATCAGCTGTTCCGGAGCCCGGAAGTCCACGCTGAACAGTCCGCCATCGGCATTGACGACAATCACCAGCGTCACGTTCGGGAAGTCATGGCCTTTGGCCAGCATTTGTGTACCAACCAAGATGCAAGGGCGCCCACTGTTTACTTTTTCGAGGATGCCCTGGATGCTGCCTTTGCGCTGGGTGCTATCCCGGTCGACCCGCACAACAGGCGTGTCTGGGAACTGTGAGGTTAGAATGTCCTCGGTGCGTTCAGTGCCCTGGCCGACGGGCTTGAACGCCTCGCCGTCACATTTGGGGCAGTGGTCTGTTGCGGCGGTCTGGAAGTCGCAGTGGTGGCAGCGCATGGCCCGGTCGCGGCGGTGGTAAGTCAAGCGTGTGTCGCAGTGGGGGCACTCCACCATATGGCCGCAGTCGAAACACATCATGACCGGAGCGAATCCTCTCCGATTCACGAATACCAACGCCTGTTGCCCATTGCTGAGGCATTTCTCGATGGCTTGCAGGGCAGGGCGGGAAAGGCCACCTTCCAAGGGGCGGCTGCGGATATCCAGCAATTTGATGGTTGGGGGTCTGGCGTTTCCGGCCCTTTCTTCGAGTCGGATCAGGGCGTATTTGCCAGACAGGGCATTGTGGTATGACTCCATGGAGGGTGTCGCCGAGCCGAGGATGACGGGGCAATTGTTCAGGTGGGCGCGATAGACCGCGGTGTCCCTGCCGGAATAGCGGAACCCTTCCCCCTGTTTATAGGAGCTGTCGTGTTCCTCATCCACGACGATGGTTTTCAGATCGGTAAAGGGGAGCAATACCGCTGAGCGAGTGCCGATCAGGATGACCGGCTCGCCATTGCGGATTCTCAGCCAGGTCGAGAGCCGCTCGCTGTCTTTTAGAGCCGAGTGCCATACTGCGATACGTGGTCCGAAATAGAACTGGAAGCGGGCTACGGTCTGCGGTGTCAGATTGATCTCAGGTACCAGGACGAGCGCCTGGTGCCGGTCGTCCAGGTGAGTCTTCAGGTAATGAAGGTAGAGCTCGGTCTTCCCGCTGCCTGTAATGCCAAATAGGAGCGCTGTCGCGAAACCGTTGTCTGGCGATGGAAGTTGGTTGGCGGCTTCTTGTTGGGCTGGAGACAGTACGGGGATACGATTCCGGGTTTCCTCTGTTACGCCATCTGGGGTGGGTGGCGTGGTCTCGCGGATCAGTTCTTTTTCCTGAAGGCTTCGGATTTGCGACTGCGTGAAACCGGCCCGCACAATCTGCTTGCTGCCTGCGCCGCCGGGTTGGCGGTTTAGCCACGCCAGCAGTTCTCTCTGTCGTGTTGCGTTGCCGGGCAGCAGCGCCGGATCGCCGCAGGCTTGCCAGTAGGGATCGGCATTCTCCACGGCAGGTCTGCCGCGACGGAGCGCTGGTGGTAGTGCGGTAAAAAGGCACTCTCCTAGTGGGTGCTGATAGTAATCAGATGCCCAGCTAAGAAGGCGAAAGGTTTCCGGGGGCAGTGCTGGCCACGCCTCGGCAGCGGACCGGACGGGTTTAAGGGTGATGCCCTCCGGTGGTTTTGCGTCTGTTTCGACCACCAGCCCGGTAGCCGATTGACGTCCGAAGGGGACCGTTACACGCTGGCCTGGTTGCAGTGCAATGTGATCTGGCACCAGATAATCGAACAGCCGCCGGATAGGGCGGTTCAATGCTATACGCGCAGTTCGGGGCACATGTGGCTCCATGGCGATGAAGGTGTCACGGTATCTGCCTATCCTTTTAAGGAGCTGAAAACCGGCGTGTCCCGTGTCGGGCGGGATGATATGACGGTCCGGGGCTTGCCTGATACCGCATTTGCAAGTAAGATTCGCGGTCTGTTTCCGGCAGGGCATGATTGTGCCCCGTCTTCTCAATTGATTCAAACATGCGGTGCCCGACACCCGGATTGCTATGAAAACCAGGCAGTCCCGTGATCTGGTAGCGGCATGACCGATAGAGGTTCGCCATGAAAGAAGGTATTCACCCCAAGTATGCCGAGATTACCGCTACCTGTTCCTGCGGTAATGTTCTCAAGACACGTTCCACGTTCACTCAGGACCTGACTCTGGATGTGTGCTCCCAGTGTCACCCGTTCTACACAGGCAAGCAGAAAGTGATGGATACCGGTGGCCGTATCGACCGTTTCCAGAAGCGTTTCGGTGGTCGCATCGGTGGCAAGAAAGCCTGATTCGAATGTTGATAACGAAAAAAGCGCCTTGCGAGGCGCTTTTTTTGTATCTGCAGGCTCGTCCTGAAGGGCGCGTCTGATGCGAATGTATACGCAAAAAGCCGTATTGACTGATTAGCGAGTGGTCAAACGGGCCTTGTCTGATGCAGTCCTTCGCGCCATAATGTCGCGCTCCGCTGGGCAAGGCCCGGTGGCTTATTACCTCTTAAACGTGACAAACGGAACAGTGGCAATGTCTCAAGATCTGAAAGAAGCAGCCCTTGAATACCACGCCAAGCCGCGGCCTGGTAAGCTGAGTGTGGAAATCACCAAGCCCACCAAGACCTCCCGCGACCTTTCGCTGGCGTACAGCCCCGGGGTTGCCGAGCCGGTCCGCGAGATCGCTAAGGACCCCGAGAACGCATACAAATACACCGCCAAGGGTAACCTGGTAGCCGTGATTTCAGACGGCACTGCAATCCTCGGTCTGGGTAACCTCGGTCCGCTGGCGAGCAAGCCGGTTATGGAAGGCAAAGGCGTACTGTTCAAGCGCTTTGCTGGAATTGATGTGTTCGATATCGAGGTCAATTCCGAAAGCCCCCAGGCATTCATTGAAACGGTCGAGCGTATTGCTGATACCTTCGGCGGTATCAATCTTGAGGACATTAAGGCCCCTGAGTGCTTTGAAATCGAACGCGCGCTGATCGAAAAGTGCAGTGTACCCATCTTCCACGATGATCAGCACGGCACCGCCATCGTAACCGCGGCAGGCATGATTAACGCTCTGGAATTACAGGGTAAAAAAATCGATGAAGCCAAAGTGGTTTGCCTCGGAGCTGGCGCAGCGGCTATCGCTTGCATGAAGCTGCTGATCAGCTGTGGCGTTCGGTCCGAAAACATCTACATGCTGGACCGCAAGGGCGTGATTCATTCCGGTCGCGATGACCTGAACCAGTACAAGGCAATGTTTGCCAACGAGACAGACAAGCGTACGCTTGATGACGCTATGGACGGTGCCGATGTATTTCTTGGTCTGTCCGGCCCGGATCTGTTGAGTGCTGAGCAGCTAAAACTCATGGCGCCGAATCCGATTGTGTTCGCCTGTTCCAATCCGGATCCTGAGATCAGTCCTGAAGTGGCATTGGCTACTCGTGATGACCTGATCATGGCTACGGGCCGCTCGGACTACCCGAACCAGGTGAACAACGTGCTCGGCTTCCCGTTCATTTTCCGTGGTGCTCTCGACGTGAGGGCGACCGCGATCAACGAAGAAATGAAAGTGGCGGCGGTTCATGCGATTCGCGAGTTGGCGAAAGAGCCGGTTCCGCAGGAAATCTGTGAAGCCTATGACGTTGCAAGTTTCGAGTTTGGGCGGGAGTACATCATTCCCAAGCCGATGGACGTGCGCCTGCTGGAAGTTGTTCCGGCGGCAGTCGCACGCGCGGCGGTTGACTCAGGCGTTGCTCGTAACGGCTACCCGGCCCATTATCCACTGAAATCGATGGACGATATCATCTGATATAGCCCAATCGAGTTTCGGAAACACAAAAACCGGCGATTGTTGAATCGCCGGTTTTTTTGTTGGTGGAATTCCCCGTCCAGCTTGCTGGTGTCAGAAGATCTGTCTCGACAGGTCATCGCTGCTGCCATTGTTGCTGCCACCCGATGAATCATCTTGTGGGTCAAGTGGTGGCGGGGCATCTTCCTCGCGGAATATTTCGAACATGGCACCTTCTTGTCCCGGTCTTGCACGCCGGCCTGTTTCAGGGTCGATGCGGATGTTAACGATGCCATTGGGTCTCGCCATCAATGACGATGGCTCGCCATTTAGTGCCACTTTCATGTAATCAAGCCAGACGGGCAGGGCAGTGCTGGCGCCGAACTCTCGGCGGCCAAGAGGTTGTGGTTGATCAAAGCCAACCCATACTGTGGTGGCTACGTCATGGTTGAAGCCGCCGAACCAGGTGTCTCTCTGTTCATTGGTGGTGCCGGTTTTGCCGCTGATGTCATCCCGTCCCAGGGCCTGAGCGCGTCGGCCGGTGCCTCGTCTGATTACGTCCCGCATCATGGAATGCAAGATGTATACCGAGCGTTCATCGGCCAGACGCCTGGCAATGCGAACTTCTTTCTCGTCGTCGGAGTTGTTCTCCTGTTTCTCTGTGCAGTTTTCATCGCAGAGTTTGACGTCCGGTGCTTCGAAGATTGTTTCGTTGTTGATGTCCGAAATCTGGCTGATGAGGTAGGGCTCGACATCGTAGCCGCCGTTGGCGATTACTGCGAACCCTCGGGCCAGGTCCATTGGTGTCAGAAGTCCGCTGCCCAATGAGAGTGACAGGTCTTTTTGCATGTCTTCCGTGGGGATCTGAAGCTGCTCAAGGTAGTCTATGGTGTTCTGGATGCCCAGGTCCCGAAGCAAGCGTACTGACACCAGGTTGCGGGACCGGTACAGGGCTTCTCTCAGGCGAGTAGGGCCGTAAAACTGTCCTGATGAGTTCTGGGGGCGCCATGTGGTCTCCAGTTCGGAGTCGTCAAACACTATAGGTGCATCGTTGTAGATGGTTGCGGGTGTCATGCCGCTTTCAAGCGCACTCAGGTACAGGAATGGCTTGAAGGTTGAGCCTGGCTGCCTTCTCGCCTGGGTGGCGCGATTGTATTTGTTCTGGCTGAAGCTGTATCCGCCGGCGAGTGCTTCAATGGCGCCGGTTTTTGCGTCAAGGGAGATTAGTGCGCCCTGCACCTCGGGTACCTGGGAGAGGGCAACGCGCCTGACGTCGGCGATATCCAGGGCTTGCTGTTCATCGCTTTGCTCCTGGGTGTCAGATTCATTTGGCTGCTCTGGGGTCATCACCACCATGGGCTTTACATAAACGATGTCACCCACAGTGACCACGTCAGATGGCTTTTCTGGTTCGGGCCCGGTCAGGTTTTCGGTTTTGTATCGTTTGGCCCAGGTCATTGTGGAGAATGCCATTACGGACTCGCCAAGCTGGCGGGCGTAAAGATCAACTTCGCTGTCTTTGTCTCTTACCCGGGTTACAACTGCAGGCACGAGTTCGGCTACGCGGGGGTAATTCGCCATCAGGTTGCCGAGGTTGTCCGGTTTCAGCTGATCTTCATCCACCTGTCCAATGGGGCCGCGAAAGCCATGACGCCGGTCATACGCTTCCAGTCCGGCCCTGAGTGCCCTGGTCGCCTCCTGCTGTTTCTCGCTCTCGACAGTCAGTCTGACTTCGTAGCCGTCGGTGTAGGCGGCATCGCCAAACCGCCGGACCAGCTCAGCCCGGGCCATTTCCGCAACGTGGTCCGCATCAACTTCAGTGGACGGTGCGTTAAAACTTGCAGTCAGCGGAGCGTTGGTCGCCAGTTCATAGGCATCATTAGTGATGTATTGAAGGTCGCGCATGCGACCGAGTATCCAGTCACGGCGGATCTGTGCCCGTTCGGGGTTTGCCAGGGGGTTATAGGCTGAGGGAGCTTTTGGTAGTCCGGCAAGCATGGCCATTTCTGCCAGAGAAAGCTCGGTCACGGGTTTGTCGTAATAAACCTGGGCGGCGGCGGCAATGCCGTAAGCTCGATTGCCCAGGTAAATCTTGTTGAGATAGAGCTCCATGATGCGGTTTTTGTCCAGTTCACGCTCGATCTGAAGAGCCAGAAGTATCTCGTTGAACTTGCGAATAAACGTCCGATCGCGTGACAAAAAGTAATTTTTTGCAACCTGCATTGTGATGGTACTGCCGCCGGACTGGATCTCGCCGGTGGAGACCAGTTCGATGGCAGCCCGCATCAGGCCTTTAAAGTCGACCCCGAAGTGTTCGTAAAAACGGGCGTCCTCCGCTGCCATAAAGGCATGTAACTGAATTGTAGGGATCTGTTCTATTGTGACCGGTGCCCTTCTCTTTTCACCGAATTCTGCTATTAATTTGTCGTCTGCGCTGTAGACCCTCAATGGGGTCTGCAACTTGATGTCCAGGAGTTGCTCAACAGGAGGCAATCCGGGGCGGAGATATAGGTAAAATCCTGACGCCACGATTGTGGCGAGACTGAGTCCAGTGAGAAAGAGCCATGCAAACAGGCGAGATGTACGCAACAAATGAGACATTTTTTTCTGACAACTGTTGGATATAGGTCTATCATTTGAGAAATTGCTTTAGGAAGGGCTAGCCGCTTCCCGGGTGCAATGCTTCTCAATTAAAGAAGAACGAGCATTGTAGACGGAAAACTAAAGAAATTCTCTTAAATAAAAAACACATATGAAAGAACTCCGTCGGGAGTTTTCATAACCCGGTGCATGTAACCAGGTATAGGGTGAGCGCGTGTTCGGATTGTTAGGAAAAAAATCCAGTTCGGTGCTGGGCGTGGATATCAGTTCCAGCTCGGTCAAGTTACTGGAACTATCGAAGCAGGGCGACCGTTACAAGGTCGAGAGCTACGCAGTGGAGCCGCTACCGGCCAATGCTGTGGTAGAGAAAAACATCACGGATGTCGAGGCGGTGGGCGAAGTGCTCAAACGTGTCGCGTCCAAATCACGTACGAGCGTCAAGCAGGTGGCTGTGGCCGTCTCCGGTTCCGCCGTTATTACCAAGCTGATCCAGATGGACGGTGGTCTTAACGAGTTTGAGATGGAAGACCAGATCACGCTCGAGGCCGATCAGTATATTCCCTATCCGTTGGATGAAGTGGCAATCGACTTCGAGGTTCAGGGGCCCTCTGAGGCTAACCCGGATCAGGTCGATGTACTTCTGGCTGCGTGTCGCAAAGAAAACGTCGATATTCGGGAAGACGCTCTGGAGATTGCTTCCTTGACCACCAAGATTGTGGACGTCGAAGCATACGCACTCGAGCGGGCATACGCCCTCATCGAGCCTCAGCTTGATTCCCAGGGTGAAGAACTCGTTGTGGCGATCGTCGATATCGGCGCAACCATGACCACACTGAGCGTGTTGGCTGAAGGCAAGACGGTTTACACTCGCGAGCAGATTTTCGGGGGGAAACAACTCACCGAGGAAATTCAGCGTCGTTATGGTCTGTCCCTTGAAGAGGCCGGCCTTGCCAAGAAGCAGGGTGGCCTCCCCGATGACTACGACTCCGAAGTGCTGACGCCTTTCCGGGAAGCGGTAGTTCAGCAGGTTGCGAGGGCGCTGCAGTTCTTCTTCGGCGCAAGCCAGTACAATGCGGTTGACTACGTAGTTCTGGCTGGCGGCACGGCATCTATCCAGGGGCTGACAGAAATGGTCGAGGAAAAAACGGGCACACCCACGCTGGTTGCAAATCCGTTCGCGGACATGGCAGTGGGATCAAGGGTGAATGCGTCTTCGCTGAGCAATGATGCGCCTTCACTCATGATTGCCTGTGGGCTGGCAATGAGGAGCTTTGACTGATGGCAAAGATTAACCTCAGACCCTGGCGCGAAGAACTCCGGGCGGAGAAGCAAAAACAGTTTGTGGTGATGATTCTGGGGGCGGCCTTTATTGCTGCTGGTCTGACCTTTCTCTGGAAAACCGATATGGACAACCGTATTGCCTACCAGGAATCCAGGAACGCCTACATCGAGACCGCGACCAAACAGCTGGATAAGCAGATCAAGGAGATTGAAAACCTTAAACGCAAGCGTGATGAGCTTCTTTCGCGGATGCAGGTTATTCAGGATCTCCAGGGTAAGCGTCCGATTATCGTGCGGGTCTTTGATGAGTTGGTTCGTACGCTGCCGGACGGGCTTTTCTACACTAGCCTTACCAAAAAGAGTGAGCGGGTTGAGATTGTTGGGATGTCGGAATCCAACAGTCGGATTTCAGCGCTGATGAGGCGTTTTGAGGAATCTGACTGGTTCACTGATCCCAATCTGTCAAATGTGTCTGCTGCCGATAACCAACGTGCCGGGTACAGTCAGTTCAATCTTTCGGTAAAGCAGCAAACACCAGAGCCCGAAGGGGGGGATAAGTAATGAGCCTCGCGGACTCACTGAAAAACCTCAATGAATTCGATATTAACGACTTGGATGTCAATAATGCCGGCATCTGGCCTGCGCCAGTCAAGGCCATCGTGGCGATCATCATCTTTGGCCTGATTCTCGGCGGTGGTTATTGGTTCTTCATCAAGGACCAATACGCTCAACTGGAGCGAGTCGAAAAGACGGAGCAGGAGTTACGGAAACGCTATGAAGACAAGGCATACCAAGTAGCAAATCTGGAAGTGTTCAAGGCGCAAATGGAAGAAATGGAAGAGACCTTCGGGGCACTGGTGCGTCAGTTGCCGAGTGAAACCGAGGTGCCAGGACTTCTTGAAGATATCACCAACACAGCGTTGGGCAGCGGTCTTGAGCTTCAAGAGGTTAAGTTGCAAGGCGAGCAGCGGCGCGACTTTTATGCAGAGCTACCGATCAATATTCGGGTTACAGGCTCCTATCATGAATTGGCGACGTTTGTGAGCAGTGTGGCAAGTCTGCCTCGCATCGTGACGTTGCACGACCTAACGATAACACCAACAGGCGGTGATGGAGAGCAGCTGAATATGCAGGTTCTTGCACGTACCTACCGCTACCGGGCTGGAGAATGAGCATGGCGAGACAGCATGCAATAAAAGCCTGGATGAGTATTTGTCTGGTATCTTTCCTGACTGCGTGCTCCCAGGGAAGTGGTTTTTCCGATCTTGACAAGTTTATGGCGGACACTCGAGCTAAGCCTCGGGGGCATGTCGAACCCTTACCAGAGTTCAAGGCGTATGAGGCTTTCAGCTATTCTGCAGCGGATCGCAGAGCGCCCTTCGAACCGCCGATTGATATCCAGCTCACAATGGTTGATCAGGAACCGGAAAGCGATATCGAGCCGGATCTGGATCGGCCGAGAGAGGTTCTCGAAAATTTCGATTTGAAGGAACTCTCTATGGTAGGCACTTTAAGTGACGCATCCGGGAGCCTTTTTGCCCTGATCAAGGATGGTATGGGCGGCATTCATAGGGTGCGCACCGGAAACTATGTAGGGCAGAATTACGGCCGGATTATTGGCGTCAATGAAACCCGGGTTGAACTGATTGAAATCGTTCCCAATGGCCGGGGCGGGTGGGTCGAGCGTCCACGCTCGCTGTCGCTGGATGAGAATGAGGGCTAAGGGAGCGGCATTATGATTATTGAAAGAAACATGCATGAACAAAAAAGTTTGGGGTCGAGGCTAGCGATGTTCAGAAAACTCAATGTATACGTCGGCGTGATTGCTTTTGGGTTGTTATCCGGCCTGGCCAATGCGGTCACGCTGGAAGACGTGTCGTTTTCGTCGCTGTCCGGGGATCGGGTCGAGGTGACGCTGGCGTTTGACGGCCAGCCACCAGAACCGACCGGGTACACGATCAAGCGACCTGCCAGAATCGCAGTGGACCTCCGGGACACGACCAGCGGTCTCGACAGTCGCAACATCTCGCTCGGGGGAGGTAACGCCCAGAGCATGACGGTTGTCGAAACCAAGGATCGCACTCGCCTGATCTTCAACCTGGCAGAGCTGGCTCCCTATGAGACGGTGCGTACCCAGAACAGCCTGGTCGTCACAATCGGCAGTCAGGGTAGTGGTGTCGCAGCGTCAGGCTCGACTTCTTCCTCTACACCGATGACTACTGCATCGGGAGGACAGTCGGTCTCATCGGCAGGCAACGACCTGGCGGGAGTCGATTTTAGGCGTGGGCAGAATGGCGAAGGACGCGTGATTGTAGATCTGGGTAGTGCCAATGCATCCGTGGATCTGTCCGAGCTCGGGGGCAAGATTCGCTTGACGATGGACGGTACCAGTGTGCCGGACAATCTTCGTCGCCGCCTTGATGTTACCGATTTCGCGACACCGGTAACCCGGGTTGATACCTACACGGAAGATGGTAATGCGGTTGTGGAAATTCGTCCGGAAGGCAACTACGACTACATTGCCTACCAGTCCGGTTCGCAGTTTACCGTCAGCGTGGAAAGGCTGACAGAAGAGGAAGCTGAGTCTCGTCGAGAGGAGAAGTTCCCGTACACCGGCGACAAGCTCTCTCTCAACTTCCAGGACATCGAAGTTCGTTCGGTATTGCAGTTGATTGCCGACTTTACTGGTCTGAACCTTGTTGCCAGCGATACGGTCAGTGGCAGCATCACGCTGCGTTTGCAGAATGTGCCCTGGGACCAGGCTCTGGACCTGATCCTTAAGACCAAGGGATTGGACAAGCGTCAGATTGGTAACGTACTGCTGGTTGCTCCGGCCGATGAAATCGCCGCCCGTGAAAAGCTTGAGCTGGAGACGTCCAAGCAGATCGCTGAGCTCGCACCGGTTCGCCTGGATATCATTCAGGTGAATTACGCCAAGGCTGCCGATGTCGTTGAACTGATTAGGGCGGATGAAGAACTTATCTCCTCTCGGGGATTCGTCTCTTCAGATGCGCGTACCAACACGATCAGTGTTCGTGAAACTTCGGAAAAGCTTGATGAAATTCGCCGCCTGGTTTCGACCTGGGATGTTCCTGTTCGTCAGGTTTCCATTGAGGCTCGAATTGTAAGAGCGCAAACCAACGTTGCCGAAAATCTCGGTGTTCGTTGGGGTGGTGCCGCCTACGATGTCAGTGGTGATAACGTTTTCTCAGTGGGTGGTTCGCAGAACGCGGTTGAGGAGGCGCGTCAAGCCGCTGGTGGTACCAACAACACGATCACTTTCCCGGACGCTCTGGCGGTAGATTTGGGTGTCACCGGCCAAGGTGCTTCCTCATTTGCCATCGGTTTGGGCAGTGATGATTTTCTTGTGGACCTGGAACTCTCTGCACTGGAGAGTGACGGGCAGGCGGAAGTTGTTTCCCAGCCCCGCGTTGTTACTGCGGATCGCCAGACCGCCAGGATCAAGTCCGGTGAAGAAATTCCTTATCAAAAGGCCTCCTCCAGTGGTGCGACGTCAGTATCTTTCAAGGAAGCGGTGTTGGCTCTCGAAGTGACTCCTCAGATCACCCCGGATGACAAAATAATTATGGACCTGGTGGTTAATCAGGACTCCCGTGGCGAGGTAACCGCTGGTATTCCGGCGATCAACACCAACGAGGTAACCACTCAGGTGTTGGTTGGAAATGGCGAAACCGTTGTTCTGGGTGGTATTTTTCAGTCAGAAGTCACTACAACGACTACCAAGACGCCGTTCCTGGGGGATATTCCTTACCTTGGTCGTCTCTTCAAGCGCACCGAGCATATTGATGAGCGTAGCGAGTTGTTGATCTTCATCACGCCGAAGATCATCAAGAGCGACCTGATTCAATAGTCTGGTCGCGTCCGACAAAAAAACCGCCGTGTTCGCACGGCGGTTTTTTTGTCGGTTCATTTCCTGAAACTTATGGAAAACGTTACCCTGTGATATTCTCACGCGCCGGAATGTAGATGAGCGGAAGTTATGTCCTTGCCAAAACGAGTTGTCCTGGTCGGCCCAATGGGTGCGGGAAAAAGCACAATTGGTCGCATGCTGGCCAAAGAGCTGGGCTATCGCTTTCTCGATTCCGATCGGATTATTGAAGAGCGGTGCGGCGCCAATATTCCCTGGATCTTCGACGTAGAAGGGGAAGACGGCTTTCGGCATCGTGAAACGGCCATGTTGGCTGAACTGTCGGAATATCCACAGACAGTGTTGGCGACGGGCGGTGGCGCGGTGATGAAAGAAGAGAATCACGCGCATCTTAAACGCGATTCCGTCGTGGTGTACCTGAAAACCTCGATTGAGCAGCAAGTTGAAAGAACGAGGCGGGATCGCAATCGTCCCCTGTTGCAGAATGACGACCCCGAGGCGGTCCTTAGAAATCTGTTTGCCGTGCGGGACCCTATCTATTCGCTCTTGGCCGATGTCGTCATGTTTACTGACCGCAAGAGCCCCAGACTGGTCGTACGGCAATTGGTGAACCGGATTAATCCGAGGACACCTCGCCACAAAAGGCAAATACGTAAGGAAGGCAGAAATCATGCGTGACTCACTGCGGGAGTTGACGGTTGAGCTGGGCGATCGAAGTTACCCAATCGTTATCGGTCAGGGGCTGCTGGGTAGCTATGATCTGAGTCCCTTTGTCTCTGGTTCACAAGTCATGATCGTCACCAACGAAACGGTTGCGCCCTTGTATCTTGAGTCAGCCCGAGCCTGTTTCCCTGGAAAGCAGGTAGATACGGTTGTGCTTCCAGACGGTGAAAAATACAAGGATTGGCAGACGCTAAACCGTATCTTCGACGGTTTGCTGGAGAAGCGTCACTCCCGCAAAACCACGCTGGTTGCTTTGGGGGGTGGCGTGGTTGGGGATATGACCGGGTTTGCCGCCGCTTCCTACCAGCGTGGTGTCTCTTTTATCCAGATCCCGACGACATTGTTGTCGCAGGTGGACTCCTCGGTCGGAGGAAAGACCGGTATCAATCACCCGTTGGGCAAGAATATGATCGGTGCGTTCCACCAACCGGAAGTTGTACTGATCGATACCGACAGTCTGAGGAGCCTTTCTCCAAGGGAGGTGTCTGCTGGCCTTGCGGAAGTTATCAAGTATGGCCTGATTCGGGACACCGATTTTCTGGCCTGGCTTGAGAAAGAAATTACGTCGCTCATTGATCTGAAAACAACAGCCTTGGTGGAAGCTATCTATCGCTCATGCGCCTGCAAGGCGGACGTTGTAGCAAAAGATGAAAGAGAAGGTGGTTTACGGGCAATACTCAACCTTGGGCACACGTTTGGTCATGCCATTGAGACCTTCGCTGGATACGGCAACTGGCTGCACGGCGAGGCTGTTGGTACTGGCATGATGATGGCTGCGGATCTTTCCTTGCGCCAGGGCATGATAACCGAAGAGGATCGTGCCAGGGTTGTGCGCATTATCGAGAGAGCCAAGCTTCCGGCGTTTGCACCCACGGGGATGTCTCCCGATGATTTTCTGCGATTGATGGCAGTCGACAAGAAGAATGTGGATGGTTCGTTACGCTTGGTCCTCCTTCGCAGGCTCGGGGATGCTGTGGTGACGGATGCGGTGGATAGGCGAGAACTGGATGCCACGCTTCGGGGCTTTTGTAGAGAAGTCTGAACAGGTATTGATCTGGGATAAAGCAGGGAATGACGGTGAACAACGAAGGACTCAATAGTCATGACGGTGGTGGTTTGTTTCCGCGACTCCAGGAGCGTTATGGGTTAAGGGCCGATCCGTTGGATATGGAAACACCCTTCTTTCCGGATGCCTCTCGCCACCACGCCCTGGAAACGCTTCGTCACCTCTGTGGTTTTGGTGACCTCGCTTTGCTTCTCACTGGTGATGTGGGGGCGGGCAAAAGTCGGTTGCTTGCGGAACTGGTGAGAAGTGAGTCTTCCCGTCTGGATTTTCATCGGGTACCAGCTGCGGCGCTGACGAGTACTCAGGCGCTGTCACGGGCGCTGCTCGGTATTGCGCACAAAGGGTTGAATCCTGGCGAAGGTGCGCGTGACGCCATTTACGGCTTTTTCCGATGGTCTGAAATCAGGGCGCGGAAAGGGCAGCGAATGGTCCTGCTGATTGACGATGCGGATCGTGCGCCCGCCGAGGTGCTGAGGCTGCTGTTTTCCGCCTTCGAGGCTGCGGATCGCTCTGCGGCGGCGGTTCCCGTGTTCAGTGGTAGCGGGCAATTGATTGGGATGCTTGGGTTGTCAGGGGATGGCGCTGGCGTGCATCAGGTTCATCTTCGCCCACTGACAAAGGAAGAAATCGCCTCTTACCTGGAACCTCGTATTCACCGGGCTGGCGGCAATACCAAAGAGTTGCTGTCGCCTGCGAGGCTTTCACAGTTGCACAGTTTGAGCCAGGGGAGCTTTTCCCGGCTCAAGCGCGTGACGCCAGCCGTGTGGCTGGATATGGCGTCGACTGGCAATAGCGCCAAGCGGGCGTTTTCGGGGCCGGTTAATCTACGCTGGCCTGCGCTGGCGCTGGTACTGCTTGCGGGTTCCTGGTGGCTTGTGTCGCAGCAATATGATGATTCCGTTGCAAGGGAACAGTCAGAACCCGAGCCGGAAACCGTGCGCAAGAGCATTACCATCGGCCCGGACAGCCCGGATATTGAGCCAATAGGTATGGATACTGCGTTGCCAGAACCGGTCACTGAGCCGGAGTTGCCCCTGGAGCGCGAGCCTGAGCAAGCTGTTCCAGAGCCAGAGCCAGAGCCAGAGCCAGAGCCAGAGCCAGAGCCAGAGCCAGAGCCAGAGCCAGAGCCAGAGCCAGAGCCATAGCCAGAGCCAGAGCCAGAGCCAGAGCCAGAGCCAGAGCCAGAGCCAGAGCCAGAGCCAGAGCCAGAGCCAGAGCCAGAGCCAGGTTTCACACCCTCCCGTCCCTCTGCGTTTATGGATCTTGAGAGCGTAAGGGCGCGGGAAGGATGGACCGTCCAGTTGATTGCCGGGAATCAGGAACAAACGGTGCTGAGTCTGATGGATCGGCACAGCTCCATTTCCGGTATACTCTATACCCATACCCAAAGGCAGGATCAAGACTGGTTTGTTGGCTTCTACGGCAAATTTTCCTCACGTGACGAGGCCAGAAAAGCGGTTGAGCGTCTTCCTGAAGCCTTGCGGGACCAGTCTCCCTGGATCAGACAATCACGCAATTTCTGATTGTCGGCGCCTGTCCCATTTTTGTGTTTAATTCCATAAAAACAATAACCTGAGTTCGATCTCCATCGTGTGTGTGGTCGGACGCTGCACTCGTAATGAAGGTGCTCGCCCCCTAAAATAAAAACGCTTTGGTTTGAGTACGTATTTCTACGCGTGTAAAATAGCCAGCCCCCATTTTCAGTGTCAAAGGGTGAATTTATTGTCTTTTTGTCAATAACTCTTTGATTGAAAAGCATTTCTACGCGAGAGAACGCTTATGATGACAGGTTTGTATCATCCCGATGAATTCAGGGACAACTGCGGCTTCGGTCTGATCGCCCATATGAAGGGCGAGGCCAGCCACAAGTTGTTGCAAACTGCCATCGAGTCGCTGACCTGCATGACCCACCGCGGTGGTATCGCTGCAGACGGAAAGACCGGCGATGGTTGTGGCCTCCTGATCCAGAGCCCGGACGCTTTTTTGCGTAAGGCCGCTAAAGCAGAGTTTGGCAAAGAGCCTGAAGGGTTGTTCGCGGTAGGCCAGGTATTCCTTAGCCCGGACGAGAGCAAGGCAGTTGCCGGTCGTGCGGCCGTTGAAAAGCGTCTTACGGATCAGGGCCTGGAAATTATGGGCTGGCGTAAGGTGCCCACGGACGATAGCTGTCTCGGGCCGATGGCGCTCGACTGTTTGCCCTGGATTGAGCAGGTGTTTGTAGTTCCCAACAAGAAAACCGAGCAGGAATTTGCCATCGCTCTGTTTGTTGGCCGCCGCCATGCCGAGCGGGACATGGCAGATGATTCTGAATTCTACATCTGCAGCCTGTCCCACCGCACCCTGGCCTACAAAGGCCTTATGATGCCGGCGGACCTGGCGAACTTTTACAAGGACCTGGGCGACCCAGACCTGCATACCGCCATTTGCGTGTTCCACCAGCGTTTTTCCACCAACACCATGCCACGTTGGCCGCTGGCACAGCCATTTCGCTATCTCGCCCACAACGGCGAGATCAATACCGTCGACGGCAACCGCAACTGGGCCATTGCCCGTGCCGCCAAATTCAGCGCGCCGGAACTGCCGGACCTGCAAACCCTGCAGCCGCTGGTCAACCTGACCGGTTCTGACTCATCCAGTATGGATAACATGCTGGAAGTGCTGCTGGCCGGTGGTGTCGACCTGTTCCGCGCCGTACGGATGATGATTCCACCTGCCTGGCAGAACGTGGATACCATGGATTCTGAGCTGCGGGCCTTCTATGAGTACAACTCCATGCATATGGAGCCCTGGGATGGCCCAGCCGGCCTGGTTCTCTCCGACGGTCGTTATGCCGTCTGCATGCTGGATCGGAACGGTTTGCGCCCGGCTCGCTGGGTAATCACCAAAGACGATTTCATTACCCTGGCGTCCGAGATCGGCACCTATGGCTATAAGCCTGAGGATGTAGTGGCTAAGGGGCGTGTGGGCCCGGGGCAAATGCTGGCCATTGACACCGAATCCGGTGAGGTCCTGCATACGAAAGACGTGGACAGTCGCCTGAAGTCGGCTCAGCCCTACAAACGCTGGCTGCGGGAGAACTCTTTGCGGGTTGAAACCACGCTGAACCAGGACACACCTGACTTCAAGCTGATGCAGTCCGACGAGCTCCACATACACCAGAAAATGTTCATGGTGTCGTACGAGGAGCGTGATCAGGTGCTGCGCCCCCTCGCAGAGAACGGCCAGGAAGCAGTGGGTTCCATGGGGGACGATACTCCCATGGCGGTTCTGTCGAGCCGTGTCCGGCATGTGGCTGACTACTTCCGTCAGAAATTTGCCCAGGTCACCAACCCGGCCATTGATCCGCTCCGGGAGTCCATCGTGATGTCCCTGGAGACGTGCATCGGTGCGGAGCGCAACGTGTTTGAGGAAACCCCGGAGCACGCCAACCGGATCATTCTGACAACACCGGTGCTCTCACCTGCCAAGTACCTGAAAATTGCTAACAACGATCGGCCTGGGTTTGAAGTTGCTCGTATCAACATGAGCTACAGCCCTGAAATGGGGCTTGAGCAGGCAGTGCGCAAAGTCTGCGATGAAGCTGAACAGGCAGTTCGCAACGGCAAGGTCATTCTGATCCTGACCGACAAGGACCTGAAAGAGGGTGAATTGCCGGTGAATGCCATGATGGCAACCGGCGCCGTTCATCATCACTTGGTCAAGAAAGGACTCCGGTGTGACTCCAACATCCTGGTTGAGACCGGCTGGGCCCGCGATCCGCACCAGTTTGCTGTGTTGTTCGGCTTTGGCGCCACTGCGGTCTATCCATACCTCGCGTATCAGGTGCTCAACGACCTGATTCGTACCGGTGAACTGATGATGGATCCCATCGATGCGAAGAACAACTATCGCAAGGGCATCAACAAGGGACTGCTGAAGATTCTGTCCAAAATGGGGATCTCAACCATTACCTCCTACCGGGGTGCACAGTTGTTTGAGGCGATCGGTCTTGCAGACGATGTTGTAGACCTTTGCTTCAAGGGCGTTCCCAGTCGCATCCAGGGTGCCGGCTTCTTTGATTTTCAGCAGGATCAGGAGCAATTGGCTGCTGTTGCCTGGAAACATCGCAAGCCCATCACGCAAGGTGGCCTGCTGAAGTATGTTCACGGCCAGGAATACCACGCCTTTAACCCGGATGTGGTGGGTAAACTCCAGGAAGCCGTAACCAGTGGCGATTATGGACACTACATGGAGTACGCCGGGCTGGTGAACGAGCGCCCGGTGTCCACGCTGCGGGATCTGCTGGGCTTCCGTAAGGACATCAAGGCGATCGACCTGTCCGAGGTGGAGCCGGTGGAAAACATCTTCCCGCGCTTCGACTCGGCGGCCATGTCCTTGGGGGCCCTGTCTCCGGAGGCCCACGAAGCCCTGGCGGTGGCCATGAACACCCTGGGTGGTCGCTCCAACTCCGGAGAGGGCGGGGAAGATCCGGCCCGTTATGGCACGGAGAAGCGTTCCAAGATCAAGCAGGTGGCCTCTGGCCGCTTCGGCGTCACGGCTGAGTACTTGCGCAGCGCCGATGTCATGCAGATCAAGGTGGCCCAGGGTGCCAAGCCCGGTGAGGGCGGTCAGCTGCCAGGTGGCAAGGTCAATGACCTGATTGCCCGCCTGCGCTATTCGGTGCCCGGTGTGACGCTGATCTCACCGCCACCTCACCATGATATTTACTCGATTGAGGATCTGGCTCAGCTGATTTTCGATCTCAAACAGGTCAATCCGAACGCGCTGGTGTCGGTGAAACTGGTTTCCGAGCCGGGGGTGGGCACCATCGCAGCCGGCGTGGCCAAAGCCTATGCCGACCTGATTACCGTCTCCGGTTATGACGGTGGTACCGCCGCGAGCCCGCTAACGTCCATCCGTTACGCTGGTTCCCCATGGGAGCTGGGTCTGAGTGAAACTCAGCAGGCATTACGGGCCAACGATCTGCGGGGCAAGATTCGCCTGCAGACCGATGGCGGTATCAAGACCGGACTGGACGTTGTCAAAGGCGCCATCCTGGGCGCTGAGAGCTTTGGTTTTGGTACCACACCAATGGTCGCTCTAGGCTGCAAATACCTGAGGATTTGTCATCTGAACAACTGCGCCACCGGTGTTGCAACCCAGAACGAACACCTGCGGGAGGAGCACTTCAAGGGCACGGTCGAGATGGCCATGAACTTCTTCCGGTTCGTCGCTACGGAGACCCGAGAGTGGATGGCCAAACTGGGTGTGCGCAACCTGGAGGAGCTGGTGGGACGCGTTGATCTGCTGGAGCGCCTGCCCGGCGACACCCCGCGCCAGAAGAAACTGGATCTGACACGCCTGTTGTCCAATGACCATATTCCGGCGGATAAGCCCAACACCTGCCAGGTGGAGCGCAATCATCCGTTTGATGAAGGCAAGCTTGCCGAGCAGATGGTGAAAGATACTGCGGAGGCAATAGCCGACAAGGCCGGCGGCAACTGGTCCTACCGAGTCACGAACTGTGATCGGTCGATTGGCGCCCGCCTGTCGGGTGAGATTGCCCAGTTGCACGGCAACCAGGGCATGGTCTCGGCACCCATCACCCTGGATCTGACCGGCACCGCCGGCCAGAGCTTCGGTGTCTGGAACGTGGGTGGACTCAACCTACTTCTGGAAGGCGACGCCAACGACTACGTCGGTAAGGGCATGACTGGTGGCAAGCTGGTGATTCGTCCGCCATCTGGCAGCGACTTCAAGTCCCAGGAAACCTCGATTGTGGGTAACACCTGCCTTTACGGTGCAACCGGTGGCAAGCTGTTTGCTGCGGGTACCGCCGGTGAGCGTTTCGGTGTGCGCAACTCCGGCGCCCATGCGGTGGTGGAAGGTGTGGGGGATCACTGTTGTGAATATATGACAGGCGGCCTGATTACCGTTCTCGGCAGCACCGGCCACAACTTTGGTGCCGGAATGACTGGCGGTTTTGCTTACGTGCTGGACTTGAACAACACTTTCGTGGACAAGTACAACCATGAACTGGTGGAAATCCAGCGGATCTCGAGCGAGGACATGGAGTCCTACCGCAATCACCTGCGTGGTGTGGTCAGGGAGCATATTTCTGAAACCGCGAGCGAGTGGGCAGAGCATATTCTTGACAATTTCGATGACTACATTGGCCGTTTCTGGCTGGTCAAACCCAAGGCAGCGAACCTTCGCAGTCTGCTGGCCAGCACCCGGGCACGCCCCGAGTAACGGTAGAGGAAACAGGTTTGGGGCGTTGCCGGTGAGGCAGCGCCTGCGTCGAAATTGAGTCTGATGAGAGCGTCACAATGAAAGAACGACTGAGTAACGACTTCCAGTTTGTCGAAGTAGGGCGTGTCGACCCGAAAAAAGTACCGGCAAAGAAGCGCAAGAAAGAATTTGGTGAAATCTATCAGCAGTTCACCCAGGACCATGCGGCGTCGCAGTCGCACCGTTGCCTGGAGTGTGGTAATCCGTACTGTGAATGGAAGTGCCCGGTACACAACTACATCCCCAACTGGCTGAAGCTGGTGTCGGAAGGCAACATCATGAGGGCGGTGGAGTTGTGTCACCAGACCAACTCCCTGCCGGAAGTCTGTGGCCGTGTCTGCCCCCAGGATCGCCTGTGTGAAGGGGCTTGCACCCTGAACGACGGCTATGGCGCAGTAACCATCGGGTCGGTGGAAAAATACATTACCGATACAGCCTTTGCTCTGGGCTGGAAGCCGGATATGTCCGCCGTCAAATGGACCGACAAAAAAGTGGCAGTGATCGGTGCTGGTCCGGCCGGCCTTGGCTGTGCTGACGTCCTGGTGCGCAACGGTGTAAAGCCGGTGGTGTTTGATATTTACCCGGAAATTGGCGGCCTTCTGACCTTCGGGATCCCCGAGTTCAAGCTTGAGAAGTCGGTCATGACCCGTCGCCGCAAAGTGTTCGAGGAAATGGGCGTAGAATTCCGCCTGTCCACGGAGGTGGGCAAGGACGTGATGATGGCCGACATCCTCGAGGAGTACGACGCTGTCTTTATGGGGATGGGAACCTACACCTACATGAAAGGCGGTTTCCCGGGCGAAGATCTGCCAGGCGTCCATGATGCACTGCCCTTCCTGGTCTCGAATGTGAATCGTCGTCTTGGGTTTGAGAAAGACGCCGACGATTTTATCGACATGAAAGGCAAGCGAGTGGTTGTGCTCGGCGGCGGCGATACTGCCATGGACTGTAACCGCACCTCGATTCGTCAACAGGCAGCGAGTGTTACCTGTGCCTACCGTCGTGACGAACAGAACATGCCGGGCTCGCGCCGGGAAGTGTCCAACGCCAAAGAAGAAGGCGTTAAGTTCATGTTCAACCGTCAACCGATCGCCATTATTGGCGAAGACCGGGTTGAGGGAGTAAAGGTGGTTCAGACTCGCCTCGGCGAGCCCGACGAAAACGGCCGTCGTCGTCCGGAAGTGGTCGCTGGCAGTGAGGAAGTGATTCCGGCCGATGCAGTTCTGGTGGCCTTCGGATTCCGTCCGAGCCCGGCCGACTGGTTTGACGAGTTGAAGGTAAACACCGACGACTCTGGCCGTGTCAGCGCTCCGGAGGAAGTGGAGTTCGGCTTCCAGACCAGCAATCCCAAAATATTTGCCGGTGGCGATATGGTCCGTGGTTCGGATCTGGTCGTAACGGCTATCTGGGAGGGTCGCCAGGCGGCGGAAGGTATCATGGATTACCTGGATATCTGACAGCCCCCGGTTTCATCCGGGTTGGAAGGGCGGCTTGCGGACGGCGGGCCGCCCTTTTTTATTGCCACAAACCGGGTATCATTGCCCTCCTAAACTTTGACAGACAGCAGACTGGGAATGCTATGACCGAGCTGAAAAATGACCGTTTCCTGCGTGCGCTGATGCGTCAGCCCGTTGATCGCACGCCAGTGTGGATGATGCGCCAGGCAGGTCGATACCTGCCGGAATACCGAGCGACTCGGGCCAAAGCCGGAGACTTTCTCAGTCTGTGCAAAAACACACCGCTGGCCTGTGAAGTGACGTTACAGCCGCTGGAGCGGTTCCCGCTGGACGCTGCCATCCTGTTTTCAGACATCCTCACCATTCCTGATGCGCTGGGGCTTGGCCTGTACTTCGAAACTGGCGAGGGCCCGAAATTCCGTAACACTGTCCGCTCCGCTGCCGACGTAGCCGCGTTGCCCAAACTCAATGCGGAAGTAGACCTGGATTACGTGATGAATGCCGTGTCCACCATACGTGGCGCACTTAATGGCAGCGTTCCGCTGATCGGCTTCTCTGGTAGCCCTTGGACGCTCGCCACCTACATGATTGAAGGGGGCTCCTCCAAGGACTTCCGCGAGGCCAAGAAGCTGATGTACGGCCAGCCGGAGGTAATGCATCAGTTGCTGGACCATTTGGCGGACTCGGTGATTGATTACCTGAACGGACAGATTCGAGCCGGCGCCCAGGCGGTCCAGATCTTCGATACCTGGGGCGGCGTGCTGAGTAGTTGGGCGTATCAGGAGTTTTCCCTCAACTACATGAAAAAAATCGTCGCCGGCCTGATTCGAGAGAACGACGGGCGTCGCGTACCCGTCATCCTGTTCACCAAGAACGGCGGCCAGTGGCTGGAGTCGATAGCGGAATCCGGTGCTGACGCGGTCGGTCTGGACTGGACAACGGATATCGGCAAAGCCCGTGCTCGCATTGGCGATCAGGTTGCCCTGCAGGGCAACATGGATCCGGCCATGCTTTACGCGCCGCCGGAGCGGATTCGCCAGGAAGTGGCCGATATCCTGTCCCGCTACGGCACCGGCCCGGGCCATATCTTCAACCTCGGGCACGGCATTACCCCGGACGTTGATCCGGAGCACGCCGGGGCGTTTATACGTGCGGTGACTGAGCTGAGTCCGGAGTATCACCTGCAAGACTGATGGTTGGGAATAGCGGGCGGTTGTTGGGGCTTTCCAGAACACGCCCGTAAATACGTCCATGTAGGGCTCGGTCGCGCCATCCCTGGCGCTCCACGGTTTTGGAAAGCCCCAACAACCGCCCTCTGTCCGACTTCTGCGTTAACGCTCCGCAGAGCCTCTGTTTGGTGTTAGCGCTAGATAGAAGCTTCTGTGCGGTCTATAGTCATAACAGACGAGACCGGTCAACAGGAGTAACCCTTGCCAACCAAAGCCCCCGAAAAACGCCGCTTCCACAGAATCTCCTTCGATGCCGAATGCGAACTGCATTGGCAGGACGAAGTGTGGGTGAGTGAGGTGTTGGATATTTCACTGAAGGGCGTACTGGTAAAGCGGCCGTTGGAGTGGAGGGTTCCGCTGAAGCAGCCTTGCGAAGTGATCATCCATCTCGACGATCACGAAACCGGGATCGTGATGGCGGTGGAGTTACGGCACATTGAGGAAGAGCGGTTGGGGTTCAAATGCCAATATATCGATCTTGAAAGTGCGACCCACCTAAAACGCCTGGTGGAACTGAATCTGGGGGACCAAGCGTTATTGGAGAGGGAGTTTGCACATCTGATTGATTGAGGCTAGGGATTTCCGGAGGTAACTGCGAAGCTGGTAGGCAGGATTGGAAGGGCCTTTCCAAAAATGTGCGGAGCCATGGATGGCGGAGCCCAAGCGCACATGGATGTGCTTGAAGCGTTTTTTGGAAAGGCCCTTCCAATCCTGCCCGGCACCAAAAAACCAGGCTAGAAACCAAGTCTCAAAGCTCCTCCAAAGCCGACAACGCATCACTAAGCTTGGTCACGGGAATAACCTTCATCCCCTCAATAGCCTTACGAGGCGCATTAGACTTAGGCACCAAAGCGCGGGTAAACCCATGCTTGGCAGCTTCGTAAATGCGCTCTTGGCCACTGGGCACCGGCCGAATCTCACCAGAAAGGCCAACCTCACCAAAGATCACCAGATCCTGGGGCAGGGCACGGTCGCGGAAGGACGACACGATGGCCGCAAGCAGCGCCAAATCCGCACTGGTCTCGTTAACCTTCACGCCGCCCACCACATTCACAAACACATCCTGATCCGACACATGCATGCCACCATGGCGATGCAGCACCGCCAGCAGCATCGCCAGCCGGTTCTGATCCAGGCCCACAGCAACGCGTCTCGGATATCCCCCCTGGGCCATATCCACCAGCGCCTGAATCTCCACCAGCATAGGCCGAGTGCCTTCCCAGACCACCATCACCACGCTGCCGGGAGCTGCCTCCTCGCCGCGGTTCAGGAAGATGGCACTGGGGTTCTTCACTTCCTTCAGGCCCTGTTCCAGCATCGCAAACACGCCCAGTTCGTTAACCGCGCCAAAGCGGTTCTTGATGCCCCTCAGGGTGCGGTAACGGCTATCGCTGGAGCCTTCCAGCAGGATGGAGCAGTCGATCATATGCTCCAGTACTTTCGGCCCAGCCAGGCTGCCATCCTTGGTAACGTGGCCCACCAGGAATAGAATGGTGCCGGTCTGCTTGGCAAAGCGGGTCAGGTAAGCTGCGCTTTCGCGAACTTGGGAGACACTGCCTGGAGCGGATTCCGACTCGGCGACATGCATAACCTGGATACTGTCCACCACCAGAATGCGCGGCTTTTCAGCCTCGGCAACCTGCATGACCCGCTCGACACTCGTTTCCGAGAGCATCTTCAAATCTTTGGTGGGCAGCCCCAGACGCTTGGCGCGCATGGCGACCTGCTGCAGCGATTCCTCGCCTGTGACGTACAGGGCTGGAACGCTGGACGCCAGGTGGCAGACCGCCTGAAGCAAGAGGGTGCTCTTACCAGCGCCCGGATGGCCGCCCATCAGGATGGCGGAACCTTCCACAAGCCCGCCGCCCAGAACGCGGTCAAACTCCTGCATGCCGGAGCTGATGCGCGGCTGTTCGGCAAGGCTGACGTCGTCAAGGCTTTTTACCTCTGAGAGACTGCCCGCAAAGCCCTCAAAGCGGGCGCCGCGGGCACCCTTGGCGTTGCCGCCACTGATGCCGCGGACCTCGCTGATCGTATTCCAGGCCTGGCAGGCGGTGCATTGCCCCTGCCACTTTGAATAATCCGCACCGCATTCGGAGCAGACATAGGCGGTTTTTGCTTTTGCCATCAGGCCAGCTTCTTATACTTCATGCGCTGGGGCACCATGGCAGAGTCGCCCTTCCGCTTCTTGTGATCTTCATCGTATTCGCTGAAGTTGCCTTCGAAGTAGACCACTTCACCATCGTCCTCGAACGCCAGGATGTGAGTGGCCACACGGTCCAGGAACCAGCGGTCGTGCGAGATCACCAAAGCGGAGCCTGGGAAGTTGAGCAGGGCTTCCTCCAGGGCACGCAGGGTTTCCACGTCGAGGTCGTTGGTCGGTTCGTCCAACAGCAGCACGTTGCCACCTTCCTTGAGCAGTTTCGCCAGGTGCAGGCGGTTGCGTTCACCGCCCGACAAGTCGGCCACACGCTTCTGCTGGTCGGAGCCCTTGAAGTTGAAACGACCTACATAGGCTCGCGACGGGGTTTCGTAGTTACCGATCTTGATAATATCGTTGCCGTCGCTGAGCTCTTCCCAGACGGTGTTGTCGCCGTTCAGGTCCCGCATCTGGTCCACGTAGGCCAGTTTTACGGTTTCACCGACTGTGATGGTGCCGGAATCGGGCTTGTCGTAGTCGCCGATCATCCGGAACAGCGTGGACTTGCCCGCGCCGTTGCCACCGATGATGCCAACGATCGCACCCGGGGGCACACTGAGCGAGACGTCTTCGTAGAGCAGGCGGTCATCGAAGGACTTGCTGATGCCATCGATCTCAATCACCTTGTCACCCAGGCGAGGGCCTGGTGGGATGTATAGTTCGTTGGTTTCGTTGCGCTTCTGGAATTCCTGGGAGCTCATTTCCTCGAAGCGGGCCAGGCGGGCCTTGCTCTTGGACTGGCGGCCCTTGGCGTTACTGCGCACCCATTCCAGCTCGTGTTTGATGGTCTTCTGGCGAGACGCTTCCTGTTTGGCTTCAACTTCCAGGCGCTTTTCCTTGTTTTCCAGCCACTGGCTGTAATTGCCCTCAAACGGAATGCCCTGGCCGCGGTCCAGTTCCAGAATCCAGCCGGCCACGTTGTCCAGGAAGTAGCGGTCGTGGGTGATGGCAACCACGGTGCCGGTGTAGTCGTGCAGGAAGCGTTCCAACCAGGCTACAGATTCGGCATCCAGGTGGTTGGTGGGCTCGTCCAGCAACAGCATGTCCGGGCTGGACAGCAGCAGACGGCACAGCGCCACGCGGCGGCGCTCACCGCCGGAGAGGTTTTTTACCATGGCGTCCCAGGCCGGCAGGCGAAGGGCATCGGCCGCCACTTCCATCTTGCGCTCAATATCGTGGCCGTCGGAAGCCTGTATAAAGGCTTCCAGTTCGCCCTGTTTCTTGGCGAGGGCATCAAAGTCGGCATCCGGCTCGGCATAGGCGGCATAGACCTGATCCAGCTCCGCCAGTGCGTCATGGACGCCCGAGACCGCCTCATCGACGATTTCCTTGACGGTCTTGGCGTCGTCCAGTTCCGGTTCCTGGGGCAGGTAGCCGACGTTGATGCCGGGTTGGGGGCGGGCCTCACCAATGTAATCCTGGTCGATACCGGCCATAATACGTAGCAAAGTAGATTTACCAGCGCCGTTCAGGCCCAGTACGCCGATTTTCGCGCCTGGGAAAAAGCTCAGGGAAATGTCTTTGAGGATTTCACGCTTGGGCGGAACCACCTTGCCCACGCGGTTCATGGTGTATACGTATTGCGCCATGTGTCGGAATCCTTCTTGCGAGTGTAAGTGTCGGAATTACTGATGATGTCTGACTAAGTCCGTCGGTCAGGGCGATCCGGGATCGTCAAAATCAAGGATGATTTTGTCGAGCGTACAGGGACGTATTCACAGCGTATCCCGGATCGCCCTGACCGATGGCCGTAACGCCAATAGCTAGTAGCCGCAACCAATGAATATTGACCGAGTAAGGTATCGAAACCAACCGGGGATAGCAATTGAGCAAAAAGCGCAGGCGGCGGCGTGTCGGTATCTGCGGACGGCATAAAGGGTGATTTTTTACCCATTTGTAAGATAGAATAGCGGCCCATTTTTTCGGGCAGCTAAGCACATAGGGGCAGCGCATCCATGTTTAATCGTGATATGAAAATCGCCGGTTTTGACGACGAGCTCTGGAACGCCATTCAGGCGGAAGAGAAACGCCAGGAGGCTCATATCGAGCTGATCGCGTCTGAGAACTATACCAGCCCCCGGGTGATGGAAGCCCAGGGTAGTGCGCTGACCAACAAGTATGCCGAAGGCTATCCCGGCAAACGTTATTACGGCGGCTGTGAGTTTGTCGACATCGCCGAGGACCTGGCCATCAGCCGGGCCAAAGAATTGTTTGGTGCTGCCTACGCCAATGTGCAGCCGCATTCCGGCTCACAGGCCAACTCTGCCGTATTCATGGCGCTGCTCAAGCCGGGTGATACGGTTCTGGGCATGAGCCTGGCCCACGGTGGGCACCTGACCCATGGTGCCAGCGTCAACTTCTCCGGCAAGATCTACAACGCCGTCCAGTATGGCCTGAACCCGGACACGGGGCTGATCGATTACGATGAGGTGGAAAGCCTTGCCGTTGAGCACAAACCCAAGATGATCATCGCCGGTTTCTCAGCCTACTCCCAGGAGCTGGACTTTGCCCGGTTCCGCGCGATTGCCGATAAGGTTGGCGCCTATCTGTTTGTGGACATGGCCCACGTGGCAGGTCTTGTGGCTGCTGGTGTTTATCCAGACCCGGTACCTCATGCCCACGTGGTTGCGACGACTACCCATAAGACCCTGCGTGGCCCCCGTGGTGGTTTGATCCTGGCCTGTGACGATGCCGACTTGCAGAAAAAGCTTAACTCCGCTGTATTCCCTGGCGGCCAGGGCGGCCCCTTGATGCACGTTATTGCTGCCAAGGCGATTTGTTTCAAGGAAGCCATGAGCGACGAGTTCAAGGTGTATCAGAAACAGGTGATCAAGAATGCCAAGGCCATGGCTGAGGTGTTTGTGTCCCGCGGATTCGATGTGATTTCCGGTGGTACAGAGAATCACCTGTTCCTGGTCAGCCTGATCAAGCAGGACATCACCGGTAAGGATGCAGACGCAGCCCTGGGCCGAGCGCACATCACCGTGAACAAGAACGCAGTACCTAACGATCCGCGTTCGCCGTTCGTCACCTCCGGCCTGCGCATCGGTACGCCCGCGGTGACCACTCGTGGTTTCGGAGAGTCCGAGTGTCGCGATCTGGCTGGCTGGATGTGCGATATCCTGGATAGCCTGGAAGATGAATCCGCTAATGACCGGGTTCGTGAGCAGGTTGAAGGCCTGTGTTCGCGGTTCCCGGTTTACGCCGGCTAAATAGCCTGATTGCGCCCTCGGGCAGGCCTTGTTGCCTGGCCCGATGGTTTGCAGGAGCTTCTGAGTATGCATTGTCCTTTCTGTGGTGAAGCGGATACCAAGGTAATCGACTCCCGGCTGGTGGCCGAGGGTGATCAGGTGCGTCGCCGCAGGGAGTGCCTGTCCTGCCGTGAGCGTTTTACAACGTTCGAGTCGGCTGAGCTTGTGATGCCTCGAGTGGTCAAGCAGGACGGCACCCGTCAGCCTTTCGATGAGGAAAAACTCCGGGCTGGCCTGATGAAAGCCCTGGAGAAGCGCCCGGTGAGCATCGAGGAAATTGAGGCGGCGCTGAATCGCATCCGATTCCGGTTGCGGGCGACCGGCGAGCGCGAGGTCAAGTCCATGCAACTCGGTGAAGAAGTGATGACGGAGTTGCGTCAATTGGACAAAGTGGCCTACGTGCGCTTCGCGTCTGTGTACCGCAGCTTTCAGGACGTCAACGAGTTCAAGGAAGAGATCGAGCGCCTTTCAGCGACCTCGGGCGAAGACCCGGTGGATGTAGCCAAGGCCCTGGCGGATAACCATTCTTCCGAAGGGCAGGCATGATCGACGCTCAGGACACGGCGTTTATGGCACGGGCGGTGCAGCTTGCCTGGCGTGGTCGTTATTCGACGCATCCCAACCCGCGGGTGGGGTGCGTCATCGCCCGAGGCAGCAAGATTTTGGGCGAAGGCTGGCATGAGCGAGCGGGCGAGGCTCACGCAGAAGCGCGTGCACTCAGCCTGGCTGGGCCGGATGCCCGTGGCGCAACGGCCTATGTCACGCTGGAGCCCTGCAGTCATTTTGGCCGTACACCGCCTTGTGCCAAAGCGCTGATAGAAGCGGGCATCGCCCATGTGTTTGCGGCGACCAAGGATCCCAATCCCTCGGTATCCGGTCGCGGCCTGGATATGCTCCGTGAGGCAGGCATTCGTGTAACGGAAGGCCTACTGGCGGAAGAGGCCGTGCGATTGAATCCCGGCTTTATGAAGCGAATGAACGTTGGCAGGCCCTATGTCCGGCTTAAAATGGCTGCGAGCCTTGACGGCAGGACGGCCATGGCCTCCGGCGAAAGTCAGTGGATTACCGGCTCGGAGTCCCGCCGCGATGTCCAGCGTCTCAGGGCCATCAGCGATGCCATTCTGACAGGGGTGGGGACGGTTCTCGCTGACAATCCTTCACTGACCGTTCGTCGGACTGAATTGGGTGACATTGGTGACGCCACGGAGCCGTCCCGCCAGCCCCTGCGCGTGATCGCGGACCGGGACGCGCGTACGCCCCCGGGCGCTACGATCCTGCAGGGTGGCAATGTCCAGGTGTATTGCGCCTCCCCAACACTGGCAACCGCGCCGGCACAGGACCTTGCCGCGTTGGGCGTGGGCCTGACGGGTGTGGCCTGGAAGGATAATGGAATTGATGTTCGCGAGTTGCTCGACTCACTGGGGGAGTTGGGCATCAACGAATTGTTGGTGGAAGCTGGTCCAACGCTGGCCGGTACATTTATCAGCGAGCGTCTGGTAGATGAGCTATGGCTCTACCAGGCGCCGGTGTTCCTGGGCAGCACTGGCCGGCCCACGGCCAATCTGCCACTGGAATCCATGGCGGATAAGGTGCAATGGAAAGTGCTGGATCGCCGTCAGCTGGGCGAGGACCAGCGATTGATCCTCGCGCCGGGGTAACGGTTACTAAATTCATGGCTGCCGGCACCGACACTCGGGCGGACAGACCAACAGGATGCAAATACGGTATGGCACTGAATAGCATTAAAGACATTATCGACGATATCCGTCAGGGCAAGATGGTTATCCTGATGGACGATGAGGACCGGGAAAACGAAGGTGACCTGGTGATGGCCGCAGAGCACTGTACGCCAGAGGCTATCAACTTCATGGCCCGCTTCGGTCGTGGGCTGATTTGCATGCCGATGACGCGCCATCGTTGCGAACAGCTTGGCCTGCCGTTGATGGTGCAGCAGAATGCATCGGGTTTTGGCACCAAGTTCACCCTTTCCATTGAAGCGACTGAAGGCGTAACGACGGGTATCTCTGCCGCCGACCGTGCGCGAACTGTCCAGGCTGCTGTTGCCCGCGATGCAAAAGCGTCTGACCTGGTTCAGCCAGGCCATATTTTTCCGCTGATGTCGGACCCGGGCGGGGTGCTCAGCCGAGCCGGCCATACCGAAGCATCCTGTGATCTGGCAGCCCTCGCCGGCTGCGAGCCTGCCGGCGTGATCTGCGAAATCATGAACGACGATGGGTCCATGGCCCGCCGTGAAGATCTGGAAAAATTTGCCGAAACTCACGACCTGAAGATCGGCACGATTGCGGATCTGATCCACTATCGGACATTGAACGAGCGCACCATTGAGTGCGTTGAGCAGTACGATCTGGATACCGAGTACGGTGTATTCAACTTACGCACCTATCGCGACAATATCCAGGGTTCCACCCATCTGGCCATGGTGATGGGGGATATCGCGGCCGAGGACCCGGTGCTGGTGCGTGTGCACATCACCGATACTCTGCGTGACCTGCTCGGTGCCCGCCGCGCCGATTCCCGTAGCTGGCCATTGCATCATGCTCTGGAGAAGGTGGCGAGTGAAGGTCGCGGCGTCGTTGTCCTGCTCAATAGCGCCGAAGACAGCTACAATCTTGAAGATCGTATCCACGAATTTTTCGAGCAGGATAAAAAATCCGCGGGTAAGGGCAGCTCCGGTGTCTATTTTACCGTTGGTACCGGCTCGCAGATTCTGAGGGATCTCGGTGTTGGCAAAATGCGCCTGCTGAGCCCGCCCATCAAGTTTTCTGCCATTTCCGGATTTGAGCTGGAAGTTGTGGAATACGTGCCCTACACACCCGAATAATGAACCCCGGCAGGCCCGTATCGTAACGGCGGGGCTGCCAAGAAGGAGCCATGCATGGCAGACATTAAAGTAATAGAAGGCGATTTCACTCACTGCAGCGGTAAATACGCACTGGTTGTCGGTCGTTTCAACGGTTTTGTGGTTGAGAGCCTGGTGGAGGGTGCGGTTGATACCCTGCGTCGTCACGGTATCGCCGATTCCGATATCACGATTGTACGGGTTCCCGGCGCCTATGAGATGCCGCTTGCGGTCAAGCGTGTGGCGGAAACCGGCAACCACGATGCGATTGTTGCGCTGGGTGCGGTTATTCGGGGTGGTACACCACATTTCGACTATGTGGCAGGCGAAGCCTCCAGCGGTCTGGGTGCGGTTAGTCTCGAAACGGATGTGCCGGTGACGTTCGGCGTGTTAACGGTCGATTCCATCGAGCAGGCAATCGAGCGGGCCGGTACCAAAGCCGGTAACAAAGGCGCCGAAGCGGCGATTACGGCCCTGGAAATGGTCAGCCTCTTCAAAAAGCTGGGTGAATAATGAGCGCATCGGAAGACAGTGCCGCGCAACCGGCCCCCGCGGGCCAACCTAAGGCAGGCGATAGACGCAGAGCCCGGGCTCTTGCGATGCAAGGCCTTTACCAGCGCCACTTCAGCAAGAGCTCGATCACCGATATCGAATCCGAATTCATCGTCGACAACGACATGTCGAAGGTAGATGCGGCCTATTTCCGCGATCTCCTCCGGGGGGTTCACCGGGAGCAGGCTGAGTTAGACCGTCTACTGGAGCCATTCCTCGATCGCCCGATCCATGAGGTGGATGCCATTGAGCTGGCGATCGTACGCCTGGGCGCGTACGAGCTCAAACATCGCCTGGACGTTCCATACAAGGTGGTGATCAACGAAGGCATCGAGATGGCCAAGAGGTTTGGTGGCACCGAAGGTCATAAGTTCGTCAACAGCCTTCTGGACAAGCTCAGTCACCGACTGCGACTGGCTGAGACTCGTCCCCGCTAAGTGATGGGTGAATTCGAGCTGATCCGCCGTTATTTCTTCCCCATCGCCGAGGTCGGAAATGCCTCTTCGGTTCTGCTGGGCCCCGGTGACGACTGCGCCATTCAGCGTGTTGAGCCAGGCCTGGACCTGGTCTTTTCGGTGGACGCCCTGGTCGAGGGCGTGCATTTTCCCCACCACTACGATCCTGAAAAGCTGGGCTGGCGAAGCCTTGCCGTGGCTGCGAGTGATCTCGCCGCCATGGGGGCCGATCCGGTGTGTTTTACCCTCGCGTTGACCCTTCCCGATGCTGATCCAGACTGGCTGAGCGCCTATGCCTACGGATTGGCAAGTGCGGCCAGACGCTTTGGGCTGTCACTGGCTGGCGGCGACACCACGCGTGGCCCACTGACCCTGAGCGTGCAGGTTCACGGTACGGTACCGAAAGGTGGGGCCATCTTGAGGTCTGGAGCCCAGGTGGGAGATTACATTTGTGTTTCCGGTATGCTGGGAGAGGCAGGAGCGGCATTGGATCACCTTGAGAATAATGATCCCGGGCCGGACGTGCAGGCGGTCCTGCGAAGGTACCACTTTCCAGAGCCCAGGCTTGTGCTTGGCAGGGCTCTTCGGGGGCACGCCACTGCAGCGGTGGATGTATCTGACGGTCTGGTGGCAGACCTGGGACATATCCTCGAGGCCTCTGGAGTTGCAGGCAGTATCGATGCGAGTCGGCTGCCACTGTCGCAACATCTGAAGCGCCTTGTGGGTCAGTCTGCTGCCGGCCTGGCGTTGAACGCCGGGGACGATTACGAGTTATGCGTTACCTTGCCTCCGCAGGTTTGGGCTAGTCTCCCCGAGGATGTCCGGCGGGAGTTGACCGTTATTGGCGAGGTCGTTGCCGGGGAGGGTGTAACCATTGACTGGGGTGATCATATCGAGAGCCTGTCAGCGGGAGGATACGACCATTTCAGGAACTGATTCATGAGCAGCGACGATAACCTCCAGGAACCCGAGCTCACTGAAGCACTGCTGCCGCCAGGGTTTCTCCGTAATCCGGTCCACCTGTTGGCGTTTGGGTTTGGCAGCGGTACAGCGGCCAGGGCGCCTGGTACCTGGGGCAGTCTGGCAGCGATTCCCGCCTGGTTCTGTTTTGCCTGGTTGCCACCCGTGGCTTACTGGGGAATTGTCCTGCTGGCCTTCGTGATTGGGATCTGGTTGTGTGGCAAGACGGCAGCCGATCTCAAGGTCCACGATCATGGGGGGATCGTTTGGGACGAGTTTGTGGGCATGTGGATCGCGCTGGGACTCATCCCGGACAACATTTACGGCATTCTGATGGCCTTCACGTTATTTCGGCTTTTCGATGTGCTCAAACCCTGGCCGATTAGTTGGTTGGATGAGTACTTGCCGGGCGGGCTGGGTATCATGGTGGACGATGTCGTGGCGGGTTTCATGGCGTTACTGTGCCTGCTCGCCATTGACCGGTGGTTGATGCCGATCATTGTCTGAGCATCGTTATGAGACTGGAGGACAAGTCCCTATCAGTGGACCTGTTGCTCTTCCGGAAGAAGTCGCACTACATGCAGGAAACGCCTGAGGCCAGTTTCTGCGCGTTGCCGGGAGGCAAAAGGACCGCTGTCGAAGCCCTCCCGGGTGGTGAAATACCACTTGCTCCCGACGCAGAAGAACCGACTGCTTCGGAACGGTGCGGGGCCGTTTTCTCCGGACCGACGTTGGGTATCCATGTTGTCTCCTGAGCCCTTCAGTGCATTTGTGACACGTGTGGGCGCTATTTCAATTCTATGACTGTTTAAAATTAAATCAATTCCTGCCGAATTCAACATTTTTTTACATTTTTTGGGTAGACTTGATGCCTTCCCCGTAACCGGAGTGTCATCGGGTTACTGTAAACAGGCTGCATGTCTTGCCCTTGGCTCGGCCACTCTTCAAAATGCCTTTCAACCACAAGTGATTATCCGCCGGTGAAAACTGGCGAACAGCACAAGGATATAGCATGAGTATCTATCACGTTTTAGTCTTTTTCAAGAAAGTACGATTCAGTGCAATGGCCCTTGTTGCCATGGTTTTGCTTGCGGGATGCAGCTCTACCATGAGCAACGTCCAAACCTGGGAGGGGGGCGCCGTGGATTCCTCGCAGGCCGCCGTCCTCGAGTCCCCGGGTGAAATCCGGGTGCAGCAGGTGAATGGTCGCAAACTCGGTAACTTTCTAATGGATGACTTGGCCCTGAACTACGAGCTTTTACCGGGCGAAAATCAGGTTGTGTTTACCTATAAGACCATCTGGGCCAAGAGCGGCGTGGTCCGCAATGGCGAATCCAAAGTGCACGTTGTTGAAACAGCGCCCCAGGCAGTGATGATCAATGCGCAAGCGGGTGATACCTACCGTTTCAGTTTCGAGCCTCCCGCCAACAAGAGCGATGCCGAGGCTTTCGCCAATAATTTCACTGCTGATGTGGTTGATGGGTCCGGTAATGTTGTAGCCACCGCCAGCGCCTGGGATGGCCAACCTGCCGGCACTCGAACTGCTGCAAGGGCGCCGGTCGGCTCTGGTGGCGAAGGAGAAAGCGCCGACTCAATGGGTACTCTGGGTGAGCTCAAGTCGCTTTGGGGTCAGGCCAATGAGGAAGAGCGACGGGCGTTCCTGCGTTGGGCCTTCGAGTAACCCGCAATCCTGACGGGCGGCGGCTCCGCCTGCCGCTCGCCATTGCCGTTCAGTTGCGAAATCGCCTGAACGTTTTCCGCAGAGCACCTTCCATGACGTTTAGTGCCTCGTCAGTCAGAGTCGGGTGACTGTCGGGGTATTCGCGCGTGTCTTCTTCATACGGCGGCAAAGTCTCAGCCGCCGATTCGATTGATTTCAGGCTGTTTTCAAGCAGTTCCGGCAGTGAGTCGCCGTCAGCCACTACGTCGGGGCACAGGGTGAAATTGATCGTCAGACTGCCCTGATAGCTCACTGCAACAATCACCAATCCCATGCTGTCGAACAGGGGGGCGGAGTTGAACTGCCGCACCAACCGTGAACCTTGTAAGTACAGCGGCACTTGTGGCCCGGGTACGTTGGTGATCGGGAGGTTGAATACCGGCTGGTATCGTTGCGCAATCTGCAGTTCGGAATACAGTCTTGCGGAGAGTGCGAGCATGGTGGAGGGCAGGAGCTCTGTCAGCCTGTCTGCCGCAATGGCTTCACGGTAGGGTTCGGATTCCACCGCATTCCAGTGTATCCGCCGAATTCGTTCGGCGGGATTGGGCTCGGTGGTGGCCAGGTCCAGTAACATGGCGGACATCTGGTTGCCGGTGGCCTTGCGAAGGCTGCTTGAACGCACGGAAATGGGTGTCATCGCTACCAGAGAGCGTTCCGTTGTGGCATTGCTCTTGTCCAGGTATCGACTTAAGGTTTCAGCGCATAGGCCGAGGACGACGTCGTTCAGGGTTACATCACCGAGTGTTGCCTTGATGGCCTTGAGCCTGGACAGGTCCAGGCTGGCGGAAACGATCTTGCGGTTGGCGGTAATCTGGCGGTTAAACGGGCTGTGAGGTGCGGAAAACAGGGGGAACGGCAACGGCAGCTTTCGCATCTGCTTTTGTATAAGCCCGCGAGCAGTGGCTTCGGCCGCACTTATGGCGAGGGACGTCATTTGCAAGGGTTTGCGTAGCAGATTTGCACCGGTCTGGAGAATGACCCTTTCTTCGGACGGTTCCGGCTGTGGGTACCAGGGTCGCGGTGTTTCTATCGCTCTCGCCTTCGGTGAATATTCCAGAAGTTTGCCAATGATTTCCTCGCCACTGAACGCATCAATGGCGGCATGATGCAGTTTTACGATGAGCGCGAAACTCTTGCTGTCTGCATCGTCGTCGAGTTGGAATCCGTCGACGAACGTGATGTGCCATAACGGGCGATCCCGTTTGAGCGGTTCTTCCAGAATTCGCGAGGCCAGCCCCATCAGGCTGTCGACTTTGCCGTGGTTGCCGAGGTTCACATAAGCCAGGTGCCGCTCGATACTGAAGTCTGGATCGTCAATCCAGTAGGGGCGCCCCAGCCGCAAGGGTATTTCCTTCAGGCGCTGGCGGAAGAGGGGGACCACGTGAAGCCGGCTTCGCAGATAGGCGACAAAGGTGCTGAAGGCCAGAGGTTTGTCGCGTTCTCGGGCATCAAAAAGATAGATGCCGCCAATGTGCATGGGGGCGGTTTCCGACTCCAGATACAGGAATGAGGCATCCAGCTCCGACAGCTGCCGCATGGTTTGAGCTCCGTTCACAGGTTCTTGCGTGGGGGCAGTATAAACGACTGCGCCACTATTCTGTTGGCCGTTTTGCCCCGGAGGCCTGTGTTGTGAAGTCAGGACTATTTTGAGGCGGTCATTCAGGGCTGCAGCCAGGCAGCAATGTCTGGAGAGTCTCCCAGCTTTTCCCAGAACCACATCAGAGCCTTGCCCTGGTCCTCGGCGTGGCGGGCCAGGTGAAGCTGGATAGCCTGCCTGGGTTCGTGGACTTTGAGTGCTATCAAACGGCCATTCGCCAGTTGATTTCGCACCCGTGCTTCCGGGAGCCAACCGACGGCAAGGCCGGTTTCTTGCACGGCGATCTTCTGGTCGATATTGGCAACGGTCACGGTTCGCTGGCGGCGGAATATGCCGGCGTGGCCGGGGGGCAAGGAGCGGGAAGTATCTGCAGCTACTGCAGCGGGGAAGCGAGCAATATCCTCCTCCTTTAATGGCTGAGAGGCCCTTGTCAGAGGGTGGTCCGGTGCTACTGCGTAGACGAACGTCATGTTTCCCAACGGTTTTGTGGTGAAAGAGCCTGCAGGTTTACTCACCTGATCGGCGCCCACAACCAGATCAATTCGTCGGCTTTGCAGCGCATCCCAGGAGCCGGCGAAGACTTCTTCCACCAATTGCACTTCCACCGGCACGCCGAGTTCGTAAAACTCTTTTACGGCGGGAAACAGGCACTCGGCCGGTAGCAGGGAGTTGAATCCGATTCGCAGTCGGGTTTCCCAGCCCTGGGCCACCTGGCGGGTGGTGTGGGCCAGGTTTTCAGCAGCTTCCAGCAGGGTGCGGCCCTCTTCCAGCAGATAGCGCCCGGCTGGGGTAAGGGCTGCTCGGTGGCCGGTGCGGTCGAAGATGGCGACGTTGAGGTCTTCTTCGAGCTTCTGGACGGTGTAGCTGATTGCCGAAGGGACGCGGAAGAGTTCGTTGGCGGCGCCGGCAAAGCTGCCTTTGCGGTCGATGGCATCGAGGACTTTGAGGGCGTCTATGGTGATGGCTGTGTGCATGTTCGAATTATCTGAATGTGTTGGCCAGAATTGATTGTTTGAGAGCGTAGCAGGGTGGCCGGTATTCTTCCTGTTAAAGATTTAAGGCTTATTCAGAAATTTGAAGGCTCGGAGTCAGATCACGCCATGGATGGGTCGTAAAAACACGCCGTAAACCCATCCCTGGGGGCTCGGCATTGCCATCCTTGGCAATGCACGGTTTTTACAACCCATCCCTGACGCGATCACAAACTATCGCAGCCGCCTTCTCAAAACATAAGGTTCAGGAGTATAGGGTTATGGGACTTCTCGTCGACGGCAAATGGCATGATCAGTGGTACGACACCTCGAAAACCGGCGGCAAGTTCGAGCGTGAAGCCGCCCGGTTCCGGAACTGGGTTACGGCGGATGGCTCGCCGGGGGCCGCCGGGGAGGGCGGTTTTCCGGCCGAGTCGGGCCGGTATCACCTGTATGTGTCGATGGCGTGTCCCTGGGCCCATCGGACGTTGATTTTCCGGGCACTGAAGGGGCTGGAGAACCATATCTCGGTGTCGGTTGTGCATCCGGATATGCTTGAGAATGGCTGGGAGTTCCGGCCGGATGAAGAGGCGCATCGGGACTCGGCCAATGGTAAGCGCTTCATGTACGAGGTGTATCTGAAAGCGGCGCCCGATTATTCCGGGCGGGTGACGGTGCCGACGCTGTGGGACAAGCAAAAGCAGACAATTGTCAGTAATGAATCGGCGGATATTATCCGCATGTTTAACTCGGCATTCGATGGGCTGGATGGTGTCCGGAGTGACTTGGACTTTCACCCGGAAGAACTTCACGATGAGATCGATGAGGTGAACGAGCGGGTCTATCACACGGTGAACAACGGTGTTTATAAGGCCGGATTTGCGACGGCCCAGGATAAATACGAAGAGGCGTACGGGGCGTTGTTTGAGTCTCTTGATTGGTTGGAGGATCGCCTTTCAGGACAGCGTTATCTGGCTGGCAATCGGTTGACTGAGGCGGATTGGCGGTTGTTTACCACGTTGATTCGATTCGATGCTGTGTATTTCAGTCACTTCAAGTGCAATCGTCAGAGAATTGCGGACTTTCCGGCACTTTCCGGTTATGTCCGGGATCTTTATCAAGTACCCGGTGTGGCAGATACGGTGGATATACGGCAGATCAAACGGCACTACTACGTGAGTCAGCGTACGATCAATCCGACACAGATTGTGCCGGAGGGGCCAAGATTGGATTTTACATCGGCCCACAACCGAGAAGCGCTGGGGCCTGATTTTGAGGGCTAGGTTTGTTTGGGGATGATCAACTGACCCGTGCGACCGCCACTTCGGTCAGTAGCGTAAGCGCATCCCGGTGATCAGATTCGGGAATGTCTTTCAGGCAGTCGAGGGCTGCCTGGGCTTCTGCTTTCGCGCGTTCCATGGTGTATTCCAGTGCGCCCGAACGGTTCACGATATCGAGGATACTGGGTAGGTCCTCCAGTCCACCTTTGCGGACAGCCTGCCGTATGAGCTGCTTCTCATCATTACTGCCGTTGGCCATGGCGTAAATCAGTGGCAGGGTGGGTTTGCCCTCGGCCAGGTCGTCGCCAACATTCTTGCCCATGGCTTCCGCATCGCCGCGATAATCCAGTACGTCGTCCACCAGTTGGAACGCCAGGCCCAGGTGTTTGCCATAGGCGCTCATTGCCTGCTCCTGATCTTCCTCTGCGCCTGCCAACAGCGCGCCGGTGTGGGACGCTGCTTCGAACAGCATGGCGGTTTTGTTGTGAATCACTTCCATGTACTTGTCTTCGCTAACGTCCGGGTTCTTAACGTTCATCAATTGAAGGACTTCCCCTTCGGCAATCACGGCCGTGGCGTGAGAAAGTACGTCCATGATTTTCAGATTTTGGAGCTCCACCATCATCTCGAAGGCCCGGGCGTAGAGGAAATCACCTACCAGTACGCTGGGTGCGTTGCCCCAGCGGGCATTGGCGGTGCTGCGGCCGCGGCGCATGTCTGAGGTGTCCACCACATCATCGTGCAGGAGCGTCGCGGTGTGCAGGAATTCGATGACCGCAGCCAGCTTCAGGTGATCGTCCCTTTCATAGCCCAGCGCGCGGCTTGAAAGTAATGCCAGCAATGGTCTCAGGCGCTTACCGCCGCTTTCAATGATGTACTGGGCGATTTTTTCGACCAGGGGAACGTCAGATGAAAGCCGTTTGATGATCAGATCGTTGACGCGGCTGAAGTCGTCCGCGACGGTGTCGTAAATACGCTGGGCTGTCATTCGGCTGGTCCGATCCCTTGTCTGGTGTTTTCGTTGGAAAAATAGGCGGGTGCCGCAATGCTAGGTATTGCGGTGATCGGTGTCAACTTGGCTTGTAAAGCGGCGGCGGTTTTCGTACAATCACGCGCCCAACTCATCCCAACCTGCGCTCCCTGCTATAGGGTTGCCGAAGCGCTTCCCTTAGAACCAGGTGGATAAGAGCAGGGATGGGTCAATCGCGGAGAACGTTAATGTACGCAGTTATTGTTAGCGGTGGTAAACAGCACCGTGTAAAAGAAGGCGAAACTCTGAAGCTGGAAAAGCTGGAAGTGGAAACAGGCGGCAACGTCGAGTTTGACCGCGTTCTGCTGATTGCTGATGGCGAGAAGGTTCAGGTTGGTGCACCGGTTGTTGATGGTGCCAAAGTGACTGCGGAAGTGGTTAGCCACGGCCGTCACGACAAGATCCAGATCATCAAGTTCCGTCGTCGGAAGCATTCCATGAAGCGTCAGGGCCACCGTCAGTGGTTTACTGAAGTCAAGATCACGGGTATCCAGGGCTAAGACCCTCGAGTAACCCCTTAGATAAGGAGGCTTGTAATGGCTCATAAAAAGGCAGCAGGTAGTACCCGTAACGGTCGCGATTCCGAGTCGAAACGACTTGGTGTGAAGCGCTTCGGCGGCGAGACTGTATCCGCGGGCAGCATCATCGTTCGTCAGCGCGGCACCCGTTTCCACCCGGGTCACAACGTTGGCCTTGGCAAGGACCACACGCTGTTTGCAACTGCAAACGGACAGGTCGTGTTTGAGGTAAAGGGTCCGGAGAACCGTAAGTTCGTGAGCATCGTTCCGGCTGCGTAAGCAGCGGCGATCTCGGGTTCTGTCGAACCTTCGGTGGCCCTGATATGATTTGATATCAGAGCCACCTGGAGCCCCGCATAGCTTCCATGAGGCTGCGGGGCTTTTTAGTTTATGCGCAGGGCGCAAAGGGTTGATTGATGAAGTTCGTAGACGAAGCCACCATCATTGTAGAAGCGGGCAAGGGCGGCCATGGTTGCCTGAGTTTCCGTCGTGAAAAATACGTGCCCAAAGGCGGACCCGATGGTGGTGACGGTGGCGACGGTGGCTCTGTGTATCTGGAGGCCGACAGTGCGCTCAATACACTGATCGATTACCGGTTCCAGCGTAAACACAAAGCCGAGAATGGTCAGCCAGGCTCAGGCCGCAACTGCACTGGCATCAAGGGCGACGACCTGGTGTTGCCGGTGCCGGTAGGCACCACGGTTGTGGATATGGATACCCACGAAGTGCTGGGGGATCTGACTCGTGCCGGGGAGCGCCTGAAGGTGGCCCAGGCCGGTTTTCACGGGCTGGGTAACACTCGCTTCAAGTCCTCGGTCAACCGCGCCCCGCGTCAGACTACAAAAGGCTCCGAGGGTGAACTTCGCAACCTGAGGCTGGAGCTGAAGGTACTGGCGGATGTCGGTCTTCTGGGTATGCCCAATGCCGGTAAGTCTACCTTTATTCGTTCCGTGTCGGCTGCCCGCCCCAAGGTGGCGGACTATCCGTTCACCACCCTGGTGCCCAATCTCGGTGTGGTCAGCGTGCAGGCTCATCAGAGTTTCGTTATTGCTGATATTCCGGGCTTGATTGAAGGTGCGGCGGAAGGCGCAGGGCTGGGAATCCGTTTCCTCAAGCACCTGGTGCGCACACGCTTACTGCTGCATCTCGTGGACGTGGCGCCTTACGACGGGTCTTCGCCAGTAGAAAGCGTACGTGCGATTGAGCACGAGCTGGAAAAATTCAGCGAAACCCTCGCCAGTCGCGAGCGTTGGCTGGTTCTGAACAAAGTAGATATGGTCTCTGAAGAAGACCGTGAGGCGCACTGTCGGGCCATCATCGATGAACTTGACTGGAAAGGTCCTGTATTCAGCATCTCCGCACTCAGCGGCGAAGGCACCAAGCCGTTGACTCAAGCTGTCATGCGCTGGATAGAAGATCAGGCCCAGGAAGAAGCGGAGAACCCCGAGTTTGCCGAGCGCGAAGCTGCGCGCCGCCGGAAAATGGACGAAGAGGCGCGAGCGAGAATTGAAGCCGAGCGGCAGATCCGCCGCGAAGCCCGTCAGGATGACGATGATGACGACGACTTCGATGACGATGATTACGATGTAGAAGTGGTCTACGCGCCTGAGTAGCGGTTTATGTCGTCAGAGTTAACTGCCAAAGTATTGTCGGACAGGCGGAGGCCTTGCTGGTGGATCGTCAAAAACATGGATGTTTTTGTCGAGCGTACATGGACGTATTCACCGCGTATCCGCCAGCAAGGCCCCCGCCTGTCCGCTCCCTGAGCTGGAATGTAATGAGTACACGCACCCAATTACGTCATGCCCGTCGCCTGGTAATAAAAATCGGAAGCGCCTTGCTAACCAACGATGGCAGAGGTCTGGATGTTGCTGCTCTCGGGTTGTGGGTGGACCAGATTGCAGAGCTGGTCACCGCTGGCGTTGAAGTGGTGGTGGTGTCGTCGGGCTCTGTGGCTGAAGGCATGAGCCGACTGGGTTGGACAGTGCGCCCTGAGCAACTGCATGAACTTCAGGCTGCAGCCGCCGTTGGTCAGATGGGGTTGGTGCAGACCTGGGAAGCCCAGTTCAAACGACATGATTTGCACACCGCACAAGTCCTGCTGACCCACGATGACCTGTCTGATCGCAAGCGCTACCTCAATGCCCGCAGCACCTTGAGAGCGCTGCTCGATTTCGGCGTGGTGCCCATCGTTAACGAAAACGACACCGTCGTCACCGACGAAATCCGCTTTGGCGACAACGACACCTTGGGCGCGCTGGTGGCCAACCTGATCGAAGCCGACGGATTGATCATCCTCACCGACCAGCTCGGCCTGTTCGACAAAGACCCCCGCAAAAACCCCGATGCCCAGCTGGTCGACGAACGCCGCGCCAGCGACACCGAGCTCGATGCCATGGCGGGTGGTGGTGCTGGCGTGCTGGGCCGCGGCGGAATGCAAACAAAGGTCCGTGCCGCCCGCCTGGCTGCCCGATCCGGCGCCTTCACCGTCATCGTCGGCGGCAGAATCGAAAAAGCCATCTCTCGCCTGCGCGACGGCGACAGCATCGGCACCCTGCTGCTCCCCGAACAGGGTCGAATTGCCGCCCGCAAACAGTGGCTCGCCAGCCACCTTCAGACCCGCGGCAAGCTCACCCTTGATCAGGGTGCTGTCAACGTCCTCTGCCGCGGTGGTCGCAGTCTTTTACCGGTTGGCGTAAAAAGCGTTTCCGGTCAGTTCCGTCGGGGTGAAATGGTCTCCTGCGTCGACGAAAGCGGCAAAGAAATCGCCCGCGGCCTGGTCAATTACGATGCTGACGAAGCCAGAGCCATCGCTGGCCGCTCCAGCAACCGGATAACGGAGGTTCTGGGTTACATCTCAGACGAAGAAATGATCCACCGCGACAACATGGTGATTGTGTAGGCGAGTAAGATAATCGGCAGGCACAAAAAAACCGGCCCATCAGGCCGGTTTTTTCATTCAGGTTCCGAAGAAGCGTTACGCGCTCTTCAGAGCCTTGATGCGGGCGCTCAGACGGCTCTTCTGGCGAGCAATCTTGTTCTTGGCGAACACGCCTTTGTTGACCATGCTGTCCATAATCGGCTGAGCCTTCTGGAGAGCAGCTTGTGCTTCTTCTGGCTTGCCGGCCTCAATGCTGGCCTGGACCTTCTTGATGTAAGTGCGCGCCATGGAACGCAGGCTGGCATTGTGCTTGCGGTTCTTCTCGTTCTGACGTGCGCGCTTCTTGGCTTGCGGGGTATTTGCCACCGTATAACTCCTGAGATCTGTGAAATCCGAAATTCGTTGTGAATCGATTCGTAAAAATCGCGGGCGCGCCAAAACCAGCGCGTCGAAATAAATGACGCGGAACTATGCCGCCAAAGCCCCAAAATGTCAAGGCTCAACGCTATTTCATCCCGGTATCTCCGGCCCCTGTGGTAAACTCGCCGCTCATCGCCGGAGAGTCCCGTTAAGGCCCTAAGGAATTACCGAAATATGGCCTGCTACATCCCGGGTACATCCAGAAACTACCGAACCATTGTCCAGGCCTAGAATGTCGTCCGAACCTGAGCAGACAGAAACACCAAAGGCGTTGCCCAAACCACCAGGGCTGTTGAGGTCATCTGGAGTCGTTGGCTCAATGACGATGCTGTCGCGGGTCCTCGGTTTGGTAAGGGATATGGTGATTGCGCGTTATTTTGGTGCCGGGGCGGGCGCCGACGCGTTTTTCGTCGCCTTCAAAATCCCTAATTTTCTCCGCCGCCTGTTTGCCGAGGGTGCGTTCGCTCAGGCCTTCGTGCCGGTGCTTTCCTCGTATCGACAGCAGGAGTCCATCACCGAAGTCCGGCGTTTGGTTAACGCGGTCGCAGGCGTCCTTGGGTTGGTTCTGTTGGGCGTGACGGCAGTTGCCATGCTGGGGGCGCCGCTTCTGACCGCAGTGTTTGCGCCAGGTTTTCTGGATGACGACCTCAAGTTCGGCCTGGCCAGCGATATGCTGCGGATTACCTTCCCGTATTTGCTGCTGGTCTCCCTGACGGCGTTTGCGGGTAGTATTCTCAATAGCTACGACCGTTTTGCCGTTCCCGCGTTTACGCCAGTGTTGCTCAATCTGGCGATGATCAGCGCGGCCATATTTCTCTCGCCCCTGATGGAAACGCCTGTCATCGCTTTGGCTTGGGGGGTATTTATCGCCGGGGCGTTGCAGCTGTTCTTTCAGTTACCCTTCCTGATGCAGTTAGGGTTGATGCCGCGGCCAAAAGTGGATTACAGGCACGAAGGGGTCCGTCGCATCATGAAGCTGATGGTGCCGGCGTTGTTCGGGGTTTCTGTCAGCCAGATCAATCTGCTTCTGGACACGGTTCTTGCGTCGTTTCTGCAGACCGGCAGTGTGTCCTGGCTTTACTACTCGGATCGCCTGTCGGAGTTGCCCCTGGGTGTATTCGGTATCGCTATTGCCACGGTGATTCTTCCCAGTCTGTCCCGCAAACACGCAGCGGAATCGGCAGACCAGTTTGCCGCAACGCTGGACTGGGCTGTGCGGGCGGTGCTGCTTATAGGTTTGCCTGCCGCGTTGGCCCTCGCTCTTCTGGCTGAGCCACTGATTGCGACTCTGTTCCACTACGGAGAAGTTACCGATCGCGACGTCACCATGGCGGCCCAAAGCCTGCGTGCATACTCCGCCGGGTTGCTGGCCTTCATGTTGATCAAGGTGCTGGCGCCGGGGTATTTCGCACGGCAAGACACCAAAACGCCGGTTAAAATCGGCATTATCGCGATGGTGGCCAATATGGTATTTAACCTGGCGCTGATTTTCCCCTTGGCACATGCGGGGCTGGCGTTGGCAACTTCGCTGTCTGCGTGGTTGAATACGGCGCTCCTGTGGCGTGGCCTTATCCGTGAAGGCGCCTGGAAATGGCAGCCGGGGTGGACCCGCTTCCTGGTTCAGATCGGACTTGCCAATGCGGCCCTGGCTGCGGTCATCCTCTGGCTACAGCCGCCAGTGGGTCAGTGGCTGATGGCAGGCGGTCTCCAGCGGGCCACGGATATGGGTATTCTCGTAGTCTCGGGCGTCGCGGTGTACTTTATTGTGTTGGCATTGGCTGGGGTTCGGGTAAGACATTTTCGCCACAGGTAGGTTATAATCGCGCGTTTTCTCACCAGTGAAACCATACACCGCTGGCAAACAAGGGTTCGCTTTACATGCGTCTGATCCGGGGCCTGACCAACCTGAAAAGCCTTTCGCAGCAGGACGAAGCTCCGCTCGCGAACGGGTGCGTTGCCACCATCGGGAATTTCGATGGGGTGCATCTTGGGCACCAGACCATCATCGACCAGGTTCATGAAAAAGCACTGGAGCTCGGCGTGCCTTCCGTGGTGATGGTGTTTGAGCCCCAACCCCGTGAGTTCTTCCAGGGCCGTGACGCACCCCCACGGTTGATGCCGTTCCGGCAGAAATTTGAATTGCTGCTGGCGTCTGGCATCGACGTTGTCCTGTGTTTGCGTTTTAACGAGCGGTTCCGGAGTTACTCTGGTATGGGCTTTATTGAAGACGTTTTGATAGATGGCCTCGGAGTTCGCCATCTCGTGGTAGGGGACGATTTCCGTTTCGGTTGCGACAGGGCCGGCGATTTTTCGCTGTTGCGTGAAGTGGGTGTGCAACGCGGCTTCACGGTGGAGAATACCCGTACCGTGACGGTGCACGGCGAGCGTGTCAGCAGTACCCGAATTCGAGGTGTGCTTTCAGAGAACCGGATCAACGACGCCGAGGATTTACTGGGCCATCCTTACCGCATCCGAGGGCGAATCGTTTATGGCCGCCAGTTGGGGCGGCAGATTGGCGCGCCCACGGCGAACATTCTGTTACCTCATATGCCGGCGCTGAAAGGGGTCTATGTGGTAAGCGCAACCCTTGAGGATGGCCGTGTTCTGGACGGCGTAGCCAACATTGGTCTGCGCCCCACAGTGGATGGTAAGCAGCCGTCCCTGGAAGTGCACCTGTTTGACTTTGCTGGCACACTTTATGGCCAGCGTCTTGATGTGGTTTTCCGCCATGCCCTGCGGGACGAGGTGAAATTCGACTCGGTGGATGACCTCAAGGAGCAGATTGCCCGTGACTTTGACGATGCGCGGGCTTGGATTGCAGGCCATGGCTCCTCAGCCACCGAACGTTGACCGACATTTAACAACCTGAGCTACGCACCATTACCATGAGCGACTACAAGCACACTCTGAATCTGCCTGAAACCGCCTTTCCCATGCGCGGTAACCTGGCCAAGCGCGAGCCGGACATGCTCCAGCGCTGGCAGGACCTGGACGTATACGGCAACCTGCGCAAGCAGCGTGAGGGGCGGGACAAGTTCATCCTCCATGATGGCCCTCCTTACGCCAATGGCAGCATTCATATCGGTCATGCGGTCAATAAAATCCTCAAGGATATGATCGTCAAATCCCGCAGCTTCATGGGTTACGACGCGCCTTATGTGCCGGGCTGGGACTGCCATGGCTTACCAATTGAGCACAAGGTGGAGCAGGAGATTGGCAAGGCGGGTGTGAAGGTGGATTACAAGACCTTCCGTCAGGCCTGTCGTGATTACGCTACCAAACAGATCGCCGGCCAGAAGGCCGATTTCATCCGCCTTGGGGTGATGGGTGAATGGGAAAAGCCGTACCTGACCATGGACCCGAAGGTCGAGGCGGGCATTGTGCGTGCTTTGGGCAAAATAGTCGCCAAAGGCCATCTGGTGCGGGGGTTCAAGCCGGTGTACTGGAGCGTGGTCGGTCAGTCTGCACTGGCGGAAGCCGAAGTTGAGTACCAGGACAAGACGTCAGTACAGATCGATGTGCGGTTCACGGTCGTAGACCAGGCGCGCGTGCTCGACCTGTTTGGTACCGACAAGGGCGAGGGTGATGTGTCGGTTGTTATCTGGACGACGACACCCTGGACCATTCCCGCCAACCAAGCTGTTTCACTGCACGCTGAGCTGGAATATGCCCTGGTACAGACCGATGCCGGACATGGACGGGAGCGTATGATCCTCGCCGCGGACATGGTGGATGGCATCATGTCGCGTTGGGGTGTTGAGAACTATGAGGTACTGGCGACTGTACCAGGCGCCACGCTGGAAAAACTGAATCTGCATCATCCGGTGTATGACAAGCAGGTGCCGCTGGTCCTGGGCGACCATGTGTCCACCGACGCTGGTACCGGCGCCGTCCACACGGCCCCCGATCATGGCATGGAAGACTTTGAAGTGGGGAAGGCCTACGGCATTGATACCATCAGCCTGGTCAAGGCCGATGGCACCTATACCCAGGCCGCCGGTGAGTTTGCTGGCGTTCACGTCTACAAGGCGGATGACCCTGTGTGTTCAGCTCTGGAACGCGAGGGCAAGTTGGTCCGGGCGGAGAAGTTCAGCCACAGCTACCCCCATTGCTGGCGTACCAAGACACCGTTGATCTACCGAGCCACCCCTCAGTGGTTTATCAGCATGGAGAAGGAAAACCTCCGTGACGACGCCCTGGAAGCCATCAAGGGTGTGCGCTGGGTGCCTGCCTGGGGGCAGAACCGCATCGAGGCCATGTTCAGGCAATCCCCGGACTGGTGTATCTCGCGCCAGCGTACCTGGGGTGTGCCGATCACACTGTTTATCCACAAGGAAACGCAGGAACTGCATCCGGATACCCAGAATCTGATTGAGGCGGCAGCGAAGGAAATCGAAAAGGGCGGTATTGACGCCTGGTACGACATCGATACCACAGAGCTGCTGGGCAGTGATGCCGACCAGTATGAAAAGGTGTTGGATACCCTGGACGTATGGTTTGATTCCGGTGTCACACACGAATCCGTGCTGCGCCCCCGCACCGAACTGGGTCAGTTCCCAGCAGATATGTATCTGGAAGGTTCAGACCAGCACCGTGGCTGGTTCCAGTCGTCCCTGAAAACCTCCATCGCGATGAACGGCGTGGCGCCGTATAAGCAGGTGCTGACTCATGGCTTCACCGTCGATGGTAAGGGCCGCAAGATGTCCAAGTCCCTGGGCAACGTGATCGCGCCCCAGGAAGTGATGAACGAGCTGGGTGCCGATATCCTGCGTCTATGGGTGTCCGCGACCGACTACAGCGGTGAAATGACGGTTTCCAAGGACATCCTCAAGCAGACTGCGGACGGTTATCGTCGTATCCGGAATACCGCTCGCTTCCTGCTCAGCAACCTCACCGGTTTCGATCCGGAGCAGCATGCCGTAGCGCCAGAGGATATGATCGCGCTGGACCGCTGGATGGTCGACAAGGCCCTGCAGCTGCAGACGGAGCTGCATGAGGATTACCAGAATTACGCGTTCCTGCGCATCTACCAGAAGGTGTACAACTTCTGCGAGGCCACCCTGGGCGGGTTCTATCTGGATATTATCAAGGACCGGCAATACACCACTCAGGCCGACAGCCGCGAGCGTCGCTCCTGTCAGACGGCCCTGTTCCATGTGGCGGAAGCGCTGGTGCGTTGGATTGCGCCGATCCTGAGTTTCACGGCCGATGAAATCTGGCAGCACCTGCCCGGTAAGCGTGGCGATACCGTGTTCTACGAAACCTGGTATGAAGGCCTGACAGCACTGCCGGGCGACGCCGAACTGGGCCGTGATTACTGGAGCCGTATTTACAGCGTTAAAGAAGCGGTGAATAAGTGCCTGGAAGAGGTTCGTGGCAGGGGAGAAATCAAAGGTTCCCTCAGTGCGGAAGTGACTCTCTACTGCGAAGGCGACCTTGCCAAGGATCTGCAGTACCTTGGTGAAGAGTTACGCTTTGTGCTGATTACTTCGGAAGCCACGGTAGCACCGGTGTCTGACGCCGGCGACGCGGAGCCGACGTCCCACGAGGGATTGCTTGTAAAAGTAAACCCCGCCGGACACGCCAAGTGTGAACGCTGCTGGCATCATCGGGCCGATGTCGGTCAGAGTGAGCAGTATGGCGACCTGTGTGGTCGTTGTGTGACCAACGTGGAAGGGCAGGGCGAGTCCCGCTCGTTCGCCTGATGGACGTCGCCTTGTGGAAAGCGTAATGACCAATACGGAAGAAACCGGCTCCAAGCTCCGCTGGCTCTGGCTGGCGGTGCTCGTTATCGTGCTGGACCTTGGGAGCAAGGCCATGGCTACGGCCATGCTGACCTATGGCAACCCGGTACCGGTAATGCCACTGTTCAATCTGACCTTGCTGCACAACACCGGTGCGGCGTTTAGCTTTCTGGCCGGTGCCGCAGGTTGGCAACGCTGGTTTTTTGTCTCCCTGGCACTGGTGGTCAGCGTAGTTCTGGTTGTATGGCTGAAATCCCTGCGGCGCCATGAAACCTGGTCGGCGATTGCCATCGTATTAATCCTTGGCGGCGCGCTGGGTAACGTTTACGACCGCGTTGTTCATGGCTACGTGGTCGACTTCCTGCATTTTTACTGGAACGGCTACCATTTTCCCGCTTTTAACATCGCTGATACGGCCATCACTATTGGTGCCGGTATGATGATTCTGGATATATTCCGCAAGCCCCGGGAACCGGATGCGGACAACAGGAGCGACAATCGCTGATGAAAGAACTTCCCGTAGATCAGGGCACTCGCGTTACGCTTCATTTTGCGTTGAAGTTCAGTGACGGTGAGATCATTGATTCCACTTTCGAGAAAGAGCCGGCAACACTGGAGATTGGTGACGAGAACCTGCCGGAAAATTTTGAGGCCTACCTGATGGGTATGACGGCGGGCGACCGCAATAGCTTCGAAGTACCTCCTGAAAAGGCCTTTGGGCAGCATAATCCGAGTAACGTGCAAACGTTCAAGCGGAGTGAGTTCAGCGCGGACATGGTGCTTGAAAAGGGGGTCATGATCTCATTCGCGGATGCGCGTCAAAGTGAGTTGCCGGGCGTCGTTAGTCGTGTGGAAGGGGATCAGGTCGAGGTGGACTTTAATCACCCTCTGGCGGGGCGTACACTGACATTTGAAGTGGAAATTATTGATGTGGAGCCTGTTGGTCGGGCCCACTAAACGCATTTTGGTCCTCCCGCAGGCTTCTGCAAACTTGTTTGATATCTCAGGGCAATTCTATGCAAATCCGACTCGCTAATCCTCGTGGTTTCTGTGCCGGTGTCGACCGCGCTATCGAAATAGTGAACCGTGCCCTGGATGTCTTTGGTGCGCCCATTTACGTGCGCCATGAAGTGGTGCATAACAAATTTGTGGTGGACAATCTGCGCAACCGCGGCGCTATCTTTGTGGATGAGCTGGAAGAGGTGCCGGACGACAAGCTGGTGATCTTCAGTGCCCACGGTGTGTCCCAGGCGGTGCAGAATGAAGCCGCGCGCAGGGGGTTGAAGGTGTTCGACGCAACCTGTCCTCTGGTAACCAAGGTTCACCTCGAGGTGATGAAGTACAGTCGCGATGGGCGTGAATGCATCCTCATTGGCCACCATGGTCATCCAGAGGTGGAAGGCACCATGGGGCAGTATGACCATGGCAACGGTGGCGATATCTATCTTGTGGAAGACGAGAAAGACGTTGCCGAACTGGTCGTGAAAGATCCGTCCAGGCTGTCTTATGTAACTCAAACCACGCTTTCCATGGACGACACCGCCCGAGTCATCGATGCCTTGCGTGAAAAGTTCCCGGAAATTCAGGGTCCTCGCAAAAACGATATCTGCTACGCCACGCAGAACCGTCAGGATGCTGTGAAGCAGTTGGCCGGTGACTGTGACTTAATGCTGGTAGTGGGTTCGCCGAACAGTTCCAATTCCAATCGATTGCGGGAGTTGGCCGAGCGCATGGGAACGCCTGCCTATCTTATAGACCAATCAAATCAAATAGATCCGACGTGGCTCGAGGGCAAGCAATCCATTGGCGTGACTGCTGGCGCGTCTGCCCCGGAAATACTGGTCAATGAGGTAATTGCGCGTTTAAGGGAGCTTGGCGGCGAGGTGCCCGAAGAGATTGAGGGCAGGGAGGAGAATATCGTTTTCTCGATGCCTAAAGAATTGCGAATCGATGCCATCGAAGTCTGATTGTGATGGCATCGTTCGTGTCATATTCGTTTACCAGCACCCTGTTGCCTGGTCTGCGCCGCGATTACCCTGTTCATCCAGCGTAAGAGTTCCACAATCATCGTCTGTCTGAGGTCCGGTTGGAACTGCCTGCAAGGTAAACGCATTCCGGGCTACGTTCCCCACAAAGCTGATATCGTAGAACGCGTCTCCGTTCTGCGGCGACTGATCGAATGGCAAAACAGGATTATTACCCCCATCGCGATAATCAAAACCGTTGGAGTATCGACGCTCCATCCATTGGGTGAGTTCTAGCAGGTCTGCCTGCGCAGTTGTTCGTCGGGTTTGCTCCATCTGGCTCTGATAAAGAGGAAGCGCTATTGCTGCGATGATGGCAATGATCGCGACCGCAATCATCATCTCGATCAACGTAAAACCTGAGTTCGAGTGAGTCTTCAAAATCGTTATCCCTCTTAGTTTACTAGTGGTCGCCATTCCCGCCTGGTCAGTTCAGGACTTCTACTTTTTGTACCAGACGAGCACCAGTTTGTTGATCTGCGACGCCTCCGAGCTCCAGCTTGAGACGATCACCCTCTACGAGCCGCTGGACGACTTGTTCCCGGGACCATGAGGCACCGTTGAAGGTAATGACACGTTCCAGCACGAACGAATTATCATCAACAATCAGTATGAAAGAGTCGGGATGGACAGAATTCACCGTTCCCTCAAAAGACACGGTTCTGAGGGACATAGGATTGCCGTCGACAACCTCATCATCCGCTTGAGCGGATGATGCCAGAAATCCACTTGTAATAGCTGTAAGAGCGAATACGGCGATGACAAGAACTCTGTGTAATTGAAACGGTAGTAAGCGAGTAATCATAGTCTTTTCCTGCTACTCAAATAAAAGATAGGAACACTGTTCTAGGTGTGAGGCAGCTTCTTAACGAAGCTGCTCCCAAGTCTGTCGTCCAATGCTTGAGTCAAGAGACCGGGCGCAGAGTCCGTCTTCACAGGGATCTCCCGGTGAGAGTTTATTGGGATCCAGTCCCGGTATCACCACTTCTGCGTCGCCGTCTTCGGTCGCAATCGTACGGTTTTCACCGCCGTAACCCACCTGGATACCGCTTGGCGCATAGCCGCCTACGATATCACCCGCGTTGAAGGTGCCATCGCTGTTAAGGTCGAACACGGGGGTCTCAGAAGGAACGCCGGTTGTCAGTTTGAGATCCATAATAAACCCGGTACGCCCGCTTCCGCAGGGGTCATCATCAGGGATGACGGTGGTGAATCGAACCCGGTCCGGGTTTACACCAAACGGGAAGGTTGCCCGGCTGATAACGCGCTCTCCCTGTTTGTTTGAGTTGTAGACAAGGTCCAGGTACCAGCCTTGCTGATTCGTAGACTGGTTGCTGGAGGTTTCCCGGACCGTAAAGCTGTTGGTACCGTTCCCTGACGCCCTATTCACAACGACATCTTCCTGTCTGGTGATGGTCTGTTGCACCAGGTCATCTCGTTCCAGTCTAAATGCGTTCAGGTTGTCTTTTATGGCGTACAGTGTCTGGACGTCATAGTCACCCTCGTCACCGTTTCGCAGGAAGCTACCGGTACCGAACGCCGCTACGAGTTCGTCATTGTTGTTGGGGTTGAGTGCGACCCGGGGCGCAACAGTGATTGGTTGGCTGTTACCCGCTGGGCTCTTAGCGGTGAATACTTTGGTTGCATCCCACCCGTTAGCGCCCCCGGTAAGGTCGAATCGCCAAAGATTGCCTAACAGATCGCCAGCGTAGGCATAACGGGTGATGGCATCTGTCTCCGGAAAACTGGTGATGGTAGCGGAGGCAAGGCCGTTTGAGTTCGCAGCGCTACCGGCTCCGGTTTGGAGTTCTTTGACGAGGTTGCCGGTTTCCAGGTCAACAACAAACAGACTGGATTGACCGCTGGCCCCGTTGTAGCCATTTCCAAAAATGGCTACCCAGGTTCCATCGTCGAGGCGGGAAATCTGCGGATCGGTCACTCCGTATCCGAGATTCGGATGTTGGAACTCCCACAACACATCATCTGCTGGAGAGAATGATCCTGGTTCGGTTATATCAAGCGCAAATACTGTTTTGCCGCCTTTGCCCATAGTTCCCAAAAGCACAGTTCGCCACTCGGCGGAACCGTTTCCGTCCTTATCAATATAGGCATCCTGTACTCGTGGTGTGCCATCCATGAAGTATTTGTGGTTGTAGTTGGGCTTCATCAGCTCTGAAATGCGCGCATATGTATTCGAGCCCGAGGGGAGCAGCAGTTCTGATGGAATATAGCCGAAGAGCTCTTTACCGGTTTCGCCATCAAAGGCGTGCAATATGCCGTCGTTGGCAGGCACATACAGAGCATCGATCCGGTTCTGGTACGTGGACGTAGATCGGAACGTACCGTATTTACTACCTTCGGTACCGCCAAGGCGAGCAAAGCCGTAGTTGGTTTTACCGACGAACTGGGGGTTCGCGTTGATCACATCACCCAGAAGCCTAAGCACAGTATTACCTCCAGCGTCAGTGCCCTGCCGGCTTCGGAGAGTTGCGTGAGCGTCATTGTCGCCATGAAGCCAGGCCAGTCGATTATGGCCAAGGTTATCTTGAGTGGCGTTCAGTGTTGGATCGGCATTCAGCGCATCGCGTTGAGCAGCCGAGAGGTTAGAAAGAGAGCTGGCCGATGCGAATTCCAGGTCAACGCCGCTACTTCCATTGTGGGTGATCAATTTCCGGTCTGTCGGGAGCGTCTGTCTCAGAATTTCTTCGGCATCCCAGAGCTGTTTGCCCTGGTCGAAGCTGAACCCTGACAAAGTGCCGGACCAGTCTTCACTGCGGAAGCCCGCAAAGAAGCCCAGCGAGTCAGCGCGCAAGACTGCTGAACTGACAGCTGCGGATGAGGCAGATGTCTGTGAGCGAGCAATTACATCACCAAGGAAATTCTTGATTTCGTCGGCGAACTCCTTCGGGTTCTGTGCGCTCGCGTAGCCTCCGCGGCCATTGATAGCGGCATGGAGCAAGTCATCGATATTCTGAGGGCTCCGATCTGAACCGGGTTCAGGCCAGTTAATGTTGATTCCGCTGTCTGGGTCGAGTGCAGCAAGTGCATCGGCCTCCTTGATGTCGCCTGTGACGCCTAGCCCGATCGTGAAGGTTGTCATGTGCTGCCAGAATGCCGGGTCGGTCGATGTGACGGGGACCTTGTTACCGAGGTCTGTGCGCAGATCGTTTTTCCAGTACTGCATCGCAACATCCGCCAGAGTGTTGGAATGCCCGTCGGTAAATGGCGACACGGCTGTGTAGTTGAAATCGGAGCCATCGGGGTCCGGATTGGTGTAGGACGGTCCCGGCGTATTGTCGACATTTCCGACAGAGGGGCTGCTTCCGTTCCAGATACCGTCGGTCATAATAAGGGAGAAGCTTTGGCGACATTCAATGTGTGCGGTACTGTCATTGGTACCAGGAGTTTCTCCCCATGGGCCCTGATTGTCCGTGCGGGAATAGTACTTGCCGACATCCCTGAGCGCCGTTCTCAGTGGGGTGCCACCGTTTACACTCTTGTTGTGAAGCCAGGTTAGAAATTGCTGGCGGCGAGCGGCTGTGTATGGACGCACTCCACTGACAAGGGTATCTGTGTCGTTTACGCCATCAATAGTGTTGTTGTTGACGTTAATAGCGCCATAGCCAACCCGGATATTGTCTGGAAGATCAAAGAAGGCTTCCGTAATACCCGATTTGGCCGCCAGGGTCCGCGTGCTGTAATAGGAAAACCAGTTTGCATAGTTTTGTTTGATGTCGGCGGAGGCATTGTTCAGCAAAATGGGGGTATAACAGTCGTCTTGTCGGGGATTATTATCGCAACTCGTGGACGAGTTGAACTGCATGTAAAAGCCTTCCTCAATGCTACCGATGCTGTCGAAGCGAATATATTCACTCAGATCATCGGCCCCATCGGATTGATCAAATCCGTTTACCCAGGCGTTGGTGTAACTCGAATTTGGATAACGAGAGCTGCCATCCGGTTTGAAAGGAGGCTGATAGGTTATTGTCGGGTCGTAATAGACCTTGTTTACCCGACTGGAGTAGTAGTATCGATTGCCGCTATTACCACTGAGGTTGTCTGGCATGTAACGCCACGCCATGGACCCTGAGTCGTCATACACAAACACCAGGTTTGAATCGACTGATTCCTTCAGAAACAGTGGTACCTGAGCCAGGTTGACCTGTGCCATGGCGGATTGCATGGTGCAGATTGAGAACAAAAGGCTGGCACTAAAAATGCCCAGTTTTGAGTAACTTGAGCGCTTGTGCGATGCTTTCTTGAGCGTTTTCATGGCAAACTCTCCAGTTGGAGTCAGCAATTCATTGTGATGTTTGTCAGACGGCGAAGTTCAACACAAGCCGACGTTTACTCTGGTGGTAACAAAACCGTAGATTGTAAAACGGTAACCGCTTCGTCACTTCCACCCTGGGCTCTTGACGTTGCCAGGTAGCGTTCGAAGCAGGGTTGTCCGGGTTCGATCGGGCACACATCCGCAAGGCGCGCAAGGTGGTAGGCGGGCTGTGCGCTTACATCCGGGCCGGCGACCCCTGTGCCGGACCGGGCAGGGTTGTTGCCATCCCACTCCCACGGACTGTCGAGCATTGCCTCGCTAAAGGCTGTCACACGGGTACCTGGGGTATTCAGGATATCGTTTTCACTTTGTCGTAATGCAGCTTCTGAAGCCTGAAACGAAATTGCGCTGTCGTGAGCGTTGCTCGCCATTCGCTCCTGCATTACGGATCCCTGCATACCCCCGATGGCTAGCAGGGAGATCAGCAGCAGCATGACAAGCGCGACAATCAACGTCGCCCCGCGCTGGCGCATATTGAGGGGGCTAACGCTATCCATGGACTGTCTCACTCGATTCCGGGTCGCTTTCATTACATTCTCCCCCTGAGTGCGGTGGTGCTGACGGAGATGAGTCGTACACGTCGGTCTCCGTTGTTTGCCTGGGAGACTTCACTGCCAAGCATGTCAAAATTGCGATTGTTCTCTTCTTCCAGAACTTCGTCCTGGCTGCGGGTCATGACCGAGAATCGAACGCTCACGATGGTGTTCCAGTCGACCACCTCGTCGGCGGGGACATAATCATCTGCAGCGCTGGTTCCACCGGTATCTTCGCCATAGAGGATTTGCAGTGTTTCAACGCCGGAGACCAGTTCTTGGGGGGGCTGGAGAGGTGTCATCATGCGCCTGAACAGGGCGGGTTCGCCGTTGGTGCCCTGGCCAATGTAATAAGCCATTGACGTAAACTGGTAGACTCTGGTCTGAGGGTCGTAATTCAGGTTGAAGTTATTGCCGTTGTTCCCCGGGTTGACATTGCCACCGGCCATAGTAACGGAGCTGGAATTAGCGTTGTTGCTCTTCTGGAACATTTCGCCTTCGGAGCAGTCGCCACGGGTTGCTAGAACAACTGATTCGGCCTCCACTCCAGAATTGTCTGCCAAGTTAATGCTGTTACCATTCTGGGGGTTAGCAGAGTTTACGGGCACACCAAGAGAGGTCAGGGCGTTGACAATAATGACATCAGAGTTGGTGATCACTGAGCCGGCAAGGTCAGCAGGCAGGTTTGCACCTGCGGTACCCGAAGCCCAATTACCGGCGCCGGGCGTTGCCATGGCGTTTGCCAGCGTGACGCTATCGCCTGGGCCGGTTCCCGTATACTCCCAGCCCTGGAGTGCCTGGTCCAGTGGCACTACTAGGCCGCCATTTAGGCGGTTGTCGACAACCTGGTCAAGCGGCCTGCCCATTTCCGCGAGGCATCCGAAACTGCCCGCTGAACGGAAATCCGGTGTCAGGACGGCGGAAACAAATCGGGTGCTTTCCTGCGCGTGGGCAAGGCCCTGCGTCTGACGATAGGTTTCATTACCGCTCAGATAAATTTGGATTACTCCAAGGGTAAGAATGAGGCCGAGAGCTGTTGCAATCAGCAGCTCAACCAGCGACAGGCCTGATTGGCTGGCCCCAGGACGAGTATCGGGGGCAGAGGGAGCGCGGAACTTTGACATGATCAAATCTGAGTCCTCACTACTACAGGGTTCATGGCCTGGTCGTTCTGGTTCCAGTCTATGGTGACTGTAACCACGTTGGTTAAGGGATCGACTGCAACGGTACGCTCAGCTTCTGGAAGAAGACAGGCGAGGCTGTTTTCCCAGGCGGCAATGTCGTTGGCTGCAACGGTTGCATTTGCCGGTACGAAAGACGTGGCGCAATCACCACCATCAGCGCCCTGCGCGTCGTCCTGAGCCAGGGCATAGTCACCGGGGTTGTCGGAATTCGCACGAATTCGGTCCAGCAGGTCTTCCGCGAGCAGGACCGCTTGGCTCCGGCTCTGGGACTGAGAGTTCATTTGCAGGGAAACGACCTGTGTTGAAGCAACGCCCAGTATGCCGATGGCAAGGACCAAGACTGTAATGAGTATCTCAATCATGCCAAGACCGGACTGGTGTCTCGGGGAAGCCAGGCCGGAGCGGTGCTTAGAGGTCTGAGTCATAGTTGGAGTCACGGGCATACTTCTCCGTCATCTACTTCGGTTCGTCCAACCGGGCTTACCCGGATCCTTCGGAAGGATATGTCACCACTGGTACAGCCGACCGGAGCGACGGTAAAGGTTTGAGCAGTTTGTGGAACAAGAAACCCGCGCCGATCAAACACCAGATCGCCTACGCTTTCAGTAAAGGTAAGATTACCAGGTGACTCGAACCCGCGAATCTGGTCATTGGTGCAGTCCCCGGCGTCATCGCCTTCGTGCACACACCAACCGCCCCCCAGTCCACCATCGGTACTGAACGTGACGTTTGTGCCGCGTTTGATGGCTTCTGTTCTTGCAAGTTTAATGGATGACACCAGCAAGTTCGTGCCGGTTACCAGCCGATTGCTTTCTATCAGCCTGCCAAAGCCGGGGAGCGCAACAGTCGCAATGATCGCGAGAATGACCATCGTGATGAGTAGTTCTATGAGCGTGAAACCTGCGGTTCTCTTCAACATGCCAAATTCCGTTGGTAAGCCTCAGGTTAGTAAACCAAAGGCGCCATAGATATGCATCGCCTATTCGATGAACGGTCGAACATCCGGTATGGGCGGTATTCGGCGGCTGAAGATGAGGTTTCGGTCACACTCTGGGGGCGACCATCGGGCCTTTGTTCATGGGCCAGGGCAGGTGATGGTCGTTCCCCAGGGAAGTCTGATTTCCCCATCCCCGTCTTCGTCATGGAGTGTCCGAATGCGGCCGCCAATATTGAGGGCCAGGTAACTCATGTCAAATCTTCCGTTGGTTGATGCAGAACACGCGACAAGGCTTCCCATGGTGCCGTGACTCATACCTTTGGCAGATAGCTGGAAGTAGCCTCTTCCGGCTGTTCGGGAATAGAGGCTGGACTGCCCCCTCGTGAGCGTGAACACCCGGTGGACTTTTCCCGCATCCGGTCGCTTGTCGTTGTTTCTGTCTGGAAAGACGGAGACGGCGTTATTCCAGTCATCGGTACACCTCAGCGCGGGAGACAGCGGGCACACGGTGGTCAGGGTTTTCTGGTGGACGGCGTAGGATCGTGCGACGGCAAACATCCGGCGAGTGTCGTTGATCACATCGGTGTGGCGCGTTGAGGAGATAAGCCGAGTCCAGGAGGTGCTGGCAATTCCGGCGAGCATTGCGACCAGCGCGAGCGTGAGAATAAGTTCAACCAGGGTGAAGCCCCTGGTTCGGGCAGAGTATCGCATAGTCAACATCCATGTTGGTGGCTTGGTCTGGGCGCTTTTTTACATCCTGTAGAAAAGCGACATGAATTCTACCGTATATCAATGAACGGTGGTTACCGACGAGAGAATTCTGAGATACCGTTCACTCCATTCCCAGCTTCTTGAGGCGGTACCGAAGCGCTCGAAAGCTGATTCCCAGACGCTTAGCGGCCGCCGTTTTATTCCATCGGGTGGCTTCCAGAGCCTTCTCGATGGCTTGTCTCTCTATGTTCTCCAGGTAGTTTTCCAGGTCAATCTCGCCATCGGGCACCGGGGCAGTCCCGTCATCGTTGGCCTCGCCTTCCGCGATAACCTGGGTGGGGGACGACGCCGTCTGTACACCATTTCCCAGGTGCAGATCGCCGGCATCAATTTGATCGGCATCGCAAAGCGTAAAGGCGCGCTCCAGAACATTTTCGAGTTCCCTTACGTTGCCCGGGAAATCGTACTGTTTGAGCCGCCCGATGGCGCCCTGGGTTAGCGAGGCGGGTTCGCATTCATATTCTTTACCGATTCTTTCGAGAATGTGGCGAGCAAGCAAGGAAATGTCGTCTGGTCGTTCCCGCAGAGGAGGCACAGCCAGTTCAATGACGTTGATCCGGTAGAAAAGGTCTTGCCGAAAAATGCCTTCCTGAACCAGATCTGGAAGGTTCTTATGGGTCGCGCTGAGTACCCGGATATCCACCGGAACTTCCTTGGTATCGCCAACCGGGCGGACAGCCTTTTCCTGAATTGCCCTCAGGAGTTTTACCTGCATTGCCAGAGGCAGGTCAGCAACTTCGTCCAGAAACAAAGTGCCACCGTTGGCAGATCGAAACAGGCCGTCTTTGTTTTCAACGGCCCCGGTAAAGCTGCCCTTTTTGTGCCCAAAAAATTCACTCTCCATCAGTTCAGAGGGGATGGCTCCACAGTTGACAGCTATAAAGGGACCGTCGCGGCGAGGACCCTGCAAATGAATCATTCTTGCGACCAGTTCTTTACCGCTACCCGATTCCCCGCTGATGAAAACAGGTGCCTGGCTCCTGGCCAGTTTCCGAGTTTGGCTTCGGAGTTTTTGAATTTCTGTTGATTTGCCGAGTAACAGACCCGGTTCATCGTCAGTGTCCTGAGTGTTGGCTTCGGCCTCCGACAACCGGAGAGCACTGTTGACCAACTCCCGAAGCCGCGGAAGCTCAACCGGCTTGGACACAAAATCGAAGGCACCGGCCTTCAGGGATTCAATGGCCGTATCCATGTTGCCGTAGGCCGTGATTACAGCCACAGGGGTACAGGGCGTATTCTGCTGTATCCACTGCACAAGCTCGATGCCGTTGCCATCGGGCAGGTTCATGTCTGTCAGGCAGAGCTGTGGTTTGTGTTCACCCAGAAGCTTCTTCGCGCAGGTGATGTCTGGCGCGGTCAGGGTTGTTATTCCCATACGGCTGAGTGTGATTTCCAGAAGGTCCCGGATATCGGGTTCGTCGTCTACGATCAGGGCGGTATGAGTGGTCATTGGATTGTTATCGGTTCCATGTCGTTATTCAGACTACCGGGCTTCCGGATTTGTTAGATCATCCGTCCATGGTGGGCGAATGTAATGCGGAAACAACAGCCGGGCTGGTTGTCATCTACCAGGGACAGGTGAGCCTGATTAGCCTCGCACAGTTCTCGAGCCAGATAAAGGCCGAGTCCCGTCCCACTCTTGTCGGTTGTGAAAAAAGGTTCAAAAACAGACACGCGGTGCTCCGGAGCGATGCCCGGGCCGAAATCGCGAACATCCACGTAGGCGCGCTCGCCATCGGCGGTCACACCTGCATACAGTTCTATGCGTCGTTCGCCTGTCGCCTGTTTACTATACCGGAGGCCATTGTCACAGAGGTTGACCATCACTTGTTCAATCTGGCTGACATCAAAGCGCGCCAGGGGTAGGTTGCGTTCGGTGCGAAGCAGAATTTCGTCGGATTTCTGGTGTTCGTTACTCTGGGTTTGCAGGTAATCGTCACGGAACGCGGATAACCATTTGTCGACATCAATGAGGTCGGTGTCGGCAGTGCGTCGTCTCGACAGGTCAAGCACATTTTCGATGATGCCGTTAACCCGTCGGGAGTGCCGTTCGATGATGTCCAGCATTTTGCGATCCCCCTCATCCAGGTTGGGGGATTCGTTCATCAACTGGGACGCGTGGCTGATAGCGCCCAGCGGGTTCCGAATTTCATGGGCAATACCTGCGGTCAGTCGCCCCAGGGACGCCAGCTTCATTTGCTGGGCCTGTTGCGTCACCCTGCTCATGTCATCGATAAATACCAGAATCTGGTCGCCGCGCTGCTGATCGAGCTGAGTGAAATTGGCCTGTACCACGGGCGAGGTTTGTGTAGCCCGGAAAGGTTCTGTTCTGGGGGCAGGGTCTTTCAGCCAGGCGTCGAGGCCCCTTCGGAGCGGTCGCGGCAGATTTCGTCCCCGGCTGGGTAGTTTCGAGTCCTCGGTGGCAGTGCCAAATAATAATTCTTCCGCAGCAGCATTAGCCAGGCGGATCCGCCCGAACCGGTCGAGAACAAGAATGCCGGTTCTCATGCGTTGGATAATCTGGCGATTGATCTGCTCCAGTTCGGCAATGCTGCGAGCGCGGGAACTGGCAAGCGCTTCGCTGCGCAGCATACGCCGCGATATGTATTGGAGGATGAACGCTGCGGCAAAATAGAGAATGCCCAAGGAGCCGGCACGAACGATTTCATCGGCGGAGTCACCAAACACCAGCACGGACCAGGCCGAGATGCCCAGAGAACAGATAGCGCCCAACGCCGCGTAGAAGGTGCCAATCCTAGTGGGGGTCAGGATATTACCTGCAGCCACGGAAACGATAACCAGATTCGCCAGGCCGTTGGTAATGCCAGTACTGGTGAGCAGTAGCCCATGCAGGAGCAGGATGTCCATCAGTATGGATACAGTGATATGGCGGCTTCTGGGTTGAAAACCTGCCAGCATTATCAGGGCAATAAAGCCATTGATGGCGAGATAGCAGATGACCCCGGCCTGGTAATAATCCATTGCCCGGAAGCGGGAGTCGAAGTTTATGGGGTCCACAAACAGCAATGCCACCAGTATAACGCTGACGACAACGCGGTAGTGGTTATAGATCCGAAACAGCCGGCCCCGCTGGTATGAGGGCGGTGTATCGGTTGTGGGTTGCTGATCAGGAGTGATTGGTTGCGCCATCGTCCAGTGGATATCCCGCGAGAATTCTGATGTCTTGCGGGGTTATAATAGCCTTTTAATGGCAATGAGTTACAGGAGCTGCGTTATGTCCGTGCAAAAGGATGGTCAGGGGCCCGGAAAACTTCGAGTAGTGATGGCCCAACTCGATTTTCTGGTGGGCGATATCCCTGGCAATACCCAAAAGGTGATTGAGGCGACCCGACGCGCGGAGCAGGAGCATCAGGCGGATCTGGTTGTGTTCCCTGAATTGTGTCTTACCGGTTACCCACCGGAAGACCTTTTATTAAGGCCCAGTATGGATTTGCGCGTTGCAGACGCGCTGGAAACCTTGCGCGGGGAGCATCTGGGCCCTGCCATCATCGTGGGGGCCCCGATACGGGAGGGCGCTCTACTATACAACGCTGCGGTCGCCATTGAGCAGGGAAATATAACCGGTCGCTACTTCAAGCGGTTTCCTCCCAATTATCAGGTTTTCGACGAAAAGCGCTATTTTGCGAATGGTGTGGATACCCTGGTCATGGATATCAAAGGGGTGCCAGTGGGCATTACCATCTGTGAGGACATTTGGAGCGAGGGGCCGGTGGAAGACGCTGCCGCGGTAGGCGCCAGACTGGTCGTCAACCTCAATGCATCACCCTACGATATTGACAAGCAGGTGCGGCGAAAGGCTCTGGTAGAACGCAAGGCTTTTGAGAATCGGGTGAGTATTGTCTACGTCAATTTGATCGGCGGGCAGGACGAACTGGTCTTTGATGGTGGCTCTGTGGTTTACGACCATTCCGGGGTGCTTGCAGCCGAAGCACCACAGTTCAGCGAAGGGCTCTATCCGGTGGACTTCGTCTGTGAGCATCATTGCCAGCCAATCCCGCAGCCTGCTGTTGCCGAACCGTCGCTGGAGGAAAATGTCTACAAGGCCCTGGTCTTGGGAGTGCGGGACTACGTCAACAAGAATGGTTTTAAATCCGTTGTCCTGGGGCTCTCCGGCGGTATCGATTCAGCGGTGACCCTGGCTGTTGCGGCGGATGCCCTGGGGGCCGACCGGGTACGCGCGGTGATGATGCCTTTTCGCTATACCTCGGGTATGAGTATTGAAGACGCGGAAGCCGAGGCCGTGGCCCTGGGCGTTCAATACGACGTGTTCTCCATTGAGCCGATGTACGATGCCTTTATGAAAACATTGGCGGCCCCGTTTGAGGGCACGCAACCTGACACCACCGAGGAGAATCTGCAGGCCCGGCTGCGGGGCGTTCTGTTGATGTCTCTGTCCAACAAGTTCGGTTCGCTGGTGCTGACGACTGGCAACAAAAGTGAAATGGCGGTGGGCTACTCGACTCTGTACGGGGATATGGCCGGCGGCTTTGATGTGCTCAAGGACGTTCCCAAAACCCTGGTTTTTCGCCTCGCCTGGTATCGCAACAGTGTTTCGCCGGTGATTCCGGAACGGGTCATTACCCGTCCGCCGTCGGCAGAGCTGGCACCGGATCAGAAAGACGAGGATAGCCTGCCGGGATACGACGTTCTCGATCAGATCCTCAATCTCTACGTGGAGCGGGATCTCAGTGCCGATGCCATTGTGGCTCAGGGGTTCGACAGGGCGGATGTCGATCGCGTGGTGCGGCTGGTGGATATTAACGAATATAAGCGCAGGCAGGCGCCGATAGGCGTGAGAATTACCGAAAGGGGGTTTGGTAAGGATCGGCGTTACCCGATTACCAATGGCTGGAAAAGTGGAAAGTAGATTGCGGTAGGGCTGCCTGATTGCTCGGGCAGCCCTGCCAAATGTTATTCGTCGCCCATCAGGCCGAAGGTGACCACGCTAGACAGGGAGCGGTCCTCGCGTTTGAGTATGTCTGGCTGGAACTCTCCGTTCTCATTGAAGGCGGCGCTGTCCGGGAAGTTCTCTTTCAACATCGCCACGGCATCCGTTGCTCCTTTTTTCAGATCCATGAAACGGAACGTTTCCGCCAGGATAATCAAGGCTTCTTCGACGGACGGCGTCGTTGAATAATTTTCGATAATGTATCGAGCTCGGTTGTTCGCCGCGATGTAGGCTTCACGGCTGATGTAATATCGTGCCGCGTAAAGTTCCAGTTCAGCCAGGCGGTTGCGGATCGCAATCATGCGCTGGCGGGCATCTGGAGCGTATTCGCTGGAGGGGTAGCGGTTCAGCAGCTCGGAAAAGTCCCGGAACGCCTGGCGCTGTTCGCCGGGGTCTCTTGCCGAAACGTCCACCGGGAAGTAGCGGGCAGCCAGGCCAATATCCAGATTATAGGATGCCAGGCCTCGCATATAGAGCGCATAGTCGGCGTGATCGCTCTGTGGATTCAGTCTGAGAAAACGGTCTGCCGCCGCGCGGGCCCCTTCCAGGTCAAGATTCTGGTAGCGGGCATAAATGAGGTCCAATTGGGCCTGTTCCGCATAGCGGCCAAATGGGTAGTAGGTTTCCAGATAGTCGAGGTTCTGCTCGGCTTCGTTGAAGTTGCCCGAGTTCATCGCATCGCGGGCATTTTCGTAATAGGTTTGTTCCGGCAGTACTTCTTCCTGCTTATCGTTCGATGCGCAGGCACTGATGAATAGCGCTGCGGTGGTGACTAGCAGTAATCGGACAACTGATCTCATGCCGGAATCCCGTATAATGGCAAAATTCGAAACGTCGGCCATTGTAACGGGGATCCGTTCACATGTGCAGTGGCACGCGCCGTGGATTCAGAAATTCTGACTCAAACGTAACACTCATACCGGCCCCGGGGGCTCAATGTCATCTGAAAACCGTATTATCGCCAGCTTCTCCATTCCACCGGAGCACAGCGACCGCCGCCTGGATCAGGCTGCGGCCGAACTGATGCCGGAGCACTCGCGCTCCCGACTGCAGGGCTGGATCAAAAGCGGCGCACTGACGGTCAATGGAAAAACCTGTAAGCCCCGGGACAAGGTAATGCTGGGCGACCGGCTCGATCTGGATGCGGAGCCGGAAGCGCAAGTCAGTTGGGAAGCGGAATCGATAGACCTGGATATTGTGTATGAAGACGAGCACCTGTTGGTCATTAACAAGCCTGCGGGCCTCGTGGTCCACCCGGCGGCAGGCCACGCTGACGGCACCCTGGTCAATGCCTTGCTCAACCATGCCCCGGAAGTGGAGAACCTGCCCAGAGCAGGGATTGTGCATCGTCTCGACAAAGATACGTCCGGCATCATGGTGGTAGCGCGCAGCCTGATTGCTCATACATCGCTGGTCGACCAGTTGCAGACCCGGACCATGGGGCGGGAATACGAAGCTATTGTGGTTGGCACCCTTACTGGAGGCTCGACGGTGGATGCACCGATTGGTCGCCACCCTCGTGAACGCAAGAAAATGGCGGTTGTGCCCACCGGTAAGCCGGCGGTAACGCATTATCGCCTGGTGGAGCGCTTCGCAGCGCACACCCACGTTCGCTGTAAGCTGGAGAGCGGCCGTACCCACCAGATACGGGTGCATATGGCCCACGTGAAACATCCATTGGTGGGCGACCCTCAGTATGGCGGTCGGCTACGTCTGCCGAAAGGCACAACAGACGAACTGAGGGACGTGCTTGCCAGTTTCCAGCGGCAGGCGCTCCATGCACGCCAGTTGACATTGGAACACCCGCAAACCGGTGAGATACTGACCTGGGAGGTACCACTGCCCGATGACATCGAGGGTCTGCTGGCCGCACTTCGAAAGCACGTTAAGGAGTTGGAGAACCATGACGTCTGAACTGCCGGTGATTGTCCCTGACTGGCCCGCTCCGTCTTGGGTGCATGCCGCATGCACGACGAGAATGGGCGGGGTCAGCCAAGCGCCGTGGCAATCCCTGAACCTCGGCACGCATGTGGGAGATCATCCCGATGATGTTGCGAAAAATCGGTCCCTGCTTGGGCAGTGGGCTGAGCCCGGCGCTCAGTCGTTCGGTTGGCTTAACCAGGTTCATGGTACTGACGTTGTTGAGTTGCCGCAGTCGGGTGCGGTCACCGCGGATGCCAGTGTGACCTCCCAGCCTGGGGTGGCATGTGTGGTGATGACAGCGGACTGTCTTCCGGTGCTTTTCTGTAACCCCGCCAGTGGCCAGGTGGCCGCTGCCCATGCTGGCTGGCGCGGCTTGTGTGGTGGTGTTCTGGAGCGAACGGTTGAGTATCTGGGTAATCCTGCTGCCGTCCTGGCGTGGTTGGGGCCGGCCATTGGTCCTGAGCAGTTTGAGGTTGGCCCCGAGGTCAGGGAGGCTTTCCTGATGAGCGATTCCCAATCGGGTGATGCGTTCATTTCCAGCCCTCGAAACCCTACCCATTATCTTGCGGATATCTATGAGCTTGCCCGGCAGAGGCTGGCAATGGCAGGTGTGCTTCAGGTCTACGGTGGTGAATTCTGCACGGTGACCGATCGTGAGCGTTTTTTCTCCTATCGTCGAGACGGGCAAACCGGGAGAATGGCAAGCCTGATATTCATCTCATGACATTCGTCAATTTTCTGACACTTTCCCGTCCGGTCTGCTTGAACTCCCACCAATCGCCCCTACATTAACTGTCAAAGCAGACGCAATGTCGCCGATGGAATTCTCCCATCGGTTCAGTGACAGAGATTTGGGAAGACCGAATTATGAGAATCGACAAACTGACCAGCAAACTCCAGACAGCACTGGCCGACGCCCAGTCGCTAGCGGTAGGCAGGGATCACAACTTTATAGAACCCGTGCACCTGATGCAGGCGCTGATGGACCAGGAAGGCAGCTCCATCAAGCCGCTGTTGAAACAATCGGGCGCTGAGCCTTCCCGGATACGCCAGGCTGTGGCCCGGGAGATTGAAAACCTGCCGGAAGTGCAGGGCTCTGCCGGCGATGTCTCTATGTCAAACGATATGGGCCGGCTCTTCAATATTGCCGACAAGCTGGCGCAGAAACGTGGTGACCAGTTCATTTCCAGCGAATTGCTGCTGCTGGCCGCACTAGAGGATCGGGGCAGCCTTGGGCGGGTTCTGCGGGAGCAGGGTGTCGACAAATCCGCATTGGAGCGTGCCATCGATGAGGTCAGAGGCGGTGAGTCGGTTGACGATGCGTCTGCAGAAGAGCATCGACAGGCGCTTTCCAAATACACCATTGATCTGACCGAACGTGCCGAGGCTGGCAAATTGGACCCGGTGATTGGTCGCGATGATGAAATCCGTCGGACCATTCAGGTACTGCAGCGTCGTCGCAAGAACAATCCGGTGCTCATTGGTGAGCCCGGTGTGGGTAAAACCGCAATTGTAGAAGGACTTGCCCAGCGCATTGTCAACGGCGAGGTGCCAGAAGGGCTCAAGAACAAGCGCGTGCTGTCTTTGGATATGGGCTCGCTGATTGCGGGCGCCAAGTTCCGGGGTGAGTTTGAAGAGCGCCTCAAATCCGTGCTGAATGAGTTGTCCAAGCAGGAAGGACAGATCATCCTGTTCATCGACGAAATTCACACCATGGTCGGCGCCGGTAAAGCGGAAGGTTCCATGGACGCCGGCAATATGCTCAAGCCCGCCCTGTCGCGCGGGGAGCTACATTGCGTGGGCGCCACCACCCTTGACGAGTATCGCGAAAATATTGAGAAAGACGCCGCCCTTGAGCGTCGGTTCCAGAAGGTATTGGTCTCCGAGCCTACCGAGGAGGACACCATCGCGATCCTCCGCGGCCTGAAGGAGCGCTACGAAGTTCATCACGGCGTGGAGGTCACAGACGGTGCCATCATCGCAGCGGCCAAGTTGTCTCATCGTTACATCGCTGACCGTCAGTTGCCGGACAAGGCCATTGATCTGGTGGATGAGGCTGCAAGCCAGATCCGCATGGAGATGGACTCCAAGCCAGAAGCGCTGGATCGCCTTGAGCGGCGTCTGATCCAATTGAAAATAGAGCGGGAGGCGTTGAAAAAGGAAACCGATGCCGCCTCCAAGAAGCGGCTTTCTGAGCTCTCGGATGTCATCTCCGATATCGAGCGTGAGTACGCGGACCTGGAAGAGGTCTGGAATACCGAAAAAGCGGCACTGCATGGTTCCCAGAAGATCAAGAGTCAACTGGAACAAGCCCGGATCGACCTGGAAAATGCCCGCCGTGCCGGCGATCTCGGGCGCATGTCGGAGTTGCAATACGGCCGGATTCCGGAGCTGGAGCGCCAACTGGATATGGCGAGCCAGGCGGAAATGATGGAGATGAAGCTGCTGCGTAACCGCGTGACCGATGAGGAAATCGCCGAAGTGGTGTCCAAGTGGACGGGTATTCCGGTTTCGAAGATGCTCGAGGGCGAACGCGACAAGCTGATGCGAATGGAGGAAGCCCTCCATGGACGTGTCATCGGTCAGGACGAAGCCGTTGAGGCCGTGTCCAACGCGGTTCGTCGGTCCCGTGCAGGACTGTCAGACCCTCACCGCCCTAATGGTTCTTTCCTGTTCCTGGGGCCGACCGGTGTGGGTAAGACCGAGCTCTGCAAAGCCCTGGCGTCGTTCCTCTTCGATACCGAGGAGGCCATGGTTCGAATCGACATGTCTGAGTTCATGGAGAAGCATTCCGTCGCTCGGCTGATCGGTGCCCCTCCGGGATACGTTGGTTATGAAGAGGGTGGCTACCTGACCGAGGCCGTCCGTCGCCGGCCCTACTCAGTGTTGTTGTTGGATGAAGTTGAGAAGGCGCACCCGGACGTATTTAATATCCTGTTGCAGGTGCTTGAGGATGGGCGTCTTACAGATGGTCAGGGCAGAACGGTGGATTTTCGCAATACCGTCATCGTGATGACCTCAAACCTGGGGTCGGACATCATTCAGCAGAAAGCGGGTGAGGAAAACTACGAGGCCATGAAGAAGGACGTTATGGACGTAGTGGGTACTCACTTCAGGCCAGAGTTCATTAACCGGGTGGATGAAGTGGTGGTGTTTCATCCGCTGGCTGAAAGCCAGATTCAGGGCATTGCCCGGATTCAGATTAATGCTCTGGGCAAGCGCCTGAAAGAGCAGGATATGTCGTTGATGCTGGACGACGCTGCGATGGAGCTGCTGGCGGAAGTTGGCTACGACCCCGTTTACGGTGCTCGTCCATTGAAGCGGGCCATTCAGCGGATGATTGAGAATCCGCTGGCCCAGAGGTTATTGCAAGGGGACTTCCTGCCCGGTGATACCATTCGTGGGTCGGTCAAAGATCATGGTTTGGAGTTCTTGAAAGCGTAATGTCAGGAGCGACGAGGCGGAGCATTGTGCTCTCCCTCGTCCGGATCCAACCAGAGTGTCTCTTGCATTAACCTTCGGCAGGTTCGCCGCAGTTTTCCTCTGCGATTTTCTCAAACTGCTGTTTCTGCTCCTCGATTTCTTCGGGGGTCAGATACCGCAGTTCCCCTTCCTCTTCTATACGGATCCTGCTGTTCTGCTGAATTAGCTTAAGATTGGTGCGTGCGGTTTCGCAGTTGGCTTCCCGTTGTTTGCGCCGCGCTTCCTCTACGGCGCTTTCCTGGCGTTTCTCGCTTTCTTTGGCTTCCCGGGTTTCGAGCTGTTCCAATTGTTCCTGCGGGCTCATCCGGTTGCCTCCGGAGGATTTGCCGGTGCGAACATTGACGGACTCCGCCTGCTGTCCTGTTGGCTGCCGATCGCCAAAGTGCGTAACCCCGTCTTCGTCGGTCCATTTATACACGGAAGCCGCGAAAGCCATTGCTGGTGTCGCAGCCAGAAGTACTGCCAGGGTGAGGGTTTTTCTGTTCATGCCGTTACTCATTCCGCGTTAGCCTTGTCGAAGTTCCGCCCATAGCGGCCCCGTCTCTATGTTAGCCTATGTTTATCATGCCATTTGTAAAGGCAAGTTTCTTCAATCTGGTTCAAATAGTTGCACAAAGTATGGCAGACCTTCGGTGGGTACGGGCAGAGAAAACAGCCGCCGCTATTGACAGGGAGTTTAGCGCTGTCAAAATTACCGATTGCCTGAAGACTGGGGTCAATACGGCAGGCAATCCCGAGCGAGTATCCCCCGTTAATTACCACACTGAATGCCCCGCGCAGGTCGCGGACTGGTTGTTGCTTACGTGCAACCCGTTGATTGGCCGTTCTCCGCAACCCTCAGGAGGGCGGCTGGCCAGGAGACAACCTCTTAATAGCTGGTGTGGCGGAGTATCCGGTTCAGCTTTCACAAGAAGCATGATGTCCGGACATCCAGGCAACCGGGACGTTTCCCGGCTCATTCACTCGTAGAAGAGGGTAGAACATCGTGGAGTTATTGTCTGGCGCCGATATGCTGATCCGGTCCCTGCAAGATGAGGGGATCGAATACATATATGGCTATCCGGGTGGTGCAGCGTTGCATATTTATGACGCGCTGTTCAGGCAGGACAAAGTCAAGCACATTCTGGTGCGTCACGAGCAGGCTGCGGTCCACATGGCCGACGGTTATGCCCGTGCTACCGGATTACCGGGCACCGTTCTGGTGACCTCGGGTCCTGGAGCCACCAACACCATCACTGGCATTGCCACTGCCTTCATGGATTCCATCCCGATGGTGGTCCTGTGCGGTCAGGTTGCATCGACTCTGATTGGTGAAGATGCATTCCAGGAGACCGATATGATCGGTGTTTCCCGTCCTGTCGTGAAACACAACCTGAGTGTCCGTCATCCGGAAGAGATCCCCGAGATCGTTCGCAAGGCCTATTACATTGCCTCGACAGGTCGTCCCGGGCCGGTTGTTGTTGATATCCCGAAAGATATGACAACGCCAAACGAGCGCTACGAGTATGTCTTTCCCAAGAAGGTCAAGCTCCGTTCGTACAATCCGGCCATTCGTGGCCACGCTGGGCAGATCAAGAAAGCCGTCGATATGCTCTTGGCAGCCAAGCGTCCCATTATTTATGCGGGCGGCGGTGTCATCCTCGGCAAAGCCACGGATCAGCTGACCGAGTTGGTCAGGATGTTGGGTTATCCGATTACCAACACTCTGATGGGCATTGGATGTTATCCGGCCTCCGATACTCAGCACATCGGCTGGCTGGGTATGCATGGCACCTACGAATCAAACATGGCCATGCATCATTCGGATCTTATCCTCTGTGTGGGTGCGCGATTCGATGACCGGGTGACCAATGCGACAGAAAAATTCTGTCCCGGTGCCCGCATTGTCCATATCGATATCGACCCGGCCTCCATCTCCAAAACCATTGATGCGGATGTTCCCATTGTTGGCCCGGTGGATGCGGTGCTTAAGGAAATGATCACTCTCGTCAAAGAGAGCAAGGAAAAGCCTGACGCCGATGCAATTGCTGCCTGGTGGAAGCAGATTGAAGAGTGGCGGGCATTCCATGGCATGCGTTACGAGACCAGCCCGGATGTCATCAAGCCTCAGGAAGTGGTGGAGGCGCTCTGGAAGCTTACCAATGGTGAAGCCTTTGTGACCTCCGATGTGGGTCAGCACCAGATGTTTGCAGCCCAGTACTACAAGTTTGATAAACCCAATCGCTGGATCAACTCCGGCGGCCTTGGCACCATGGGCTTCGGCCTGCCAGCGGCTATGGGGGTCAAGTTGAACTTCCCCGATGACGAGGTGCTTTGCATTACCGGTGAAGGCAGTATCCAGATGAATATCCAGGAGCTGTCGACCTGTAGTCAGTACGATATTCCAGTAAAGATCATCAATCTGAATAACCAGGCCCTTGGTATGGTCAAGCAGTGGCAGGACATGAACTACGAGTCCCGTCACTCCCAGTCCTACATGGAGTCCCTGCCGGACTTCATCAAACTGGCAGAGGCCTATGGTCACGTTGGTGTCCGAATCGACCGAAAGGAAGATCTGGTGCCAAAGCTCAAAGAAGTGCTGGCGATGAAAGACCGGCTGGTTTTCGTTGATATCTACGTGGACCGTTTTGAACACGTCTACCCGATGCAGGTGGCCCGTGGTTCAATGAAGGACATGTGGCTCAGCAAGACGGAGAGGGTCTGATCATGCGTCGAATCATTTCTGTTTTGCTTGAAAACGAGCCCGGTGCACTGTCCCGTGTTGTTGGTCTGTTCTCGCAGCGTAACTACAACATTGAAACGTTGACGGTGGCGCCGACCGAGGACGAAACCCTGTCGCGCCTGACGGTAACGACCACAGGCTCGGACAAAGTCATCGAGCAGATCACCAAGCAGCTCAACAAGCTGATTGAAGTGGTCAAGCTGGTGGATCTGACGGAAGGCTCCCACATCGAGCGTGAGCTGATGCTGGTCAAGCTCAAGGCCACTGGGTCCCAGCGTGCCGAGATCAAGCGTACGGTTGATATCTTCCGTGGTCAGATCGTGGATGTTACCAGCTCGGTCTATACCGTTCAGTTGGCCGGTGCCAGTGAAAAACTGGACGGCTTTATTCAGGCGGTGGGTACCTCGGGCGTGCTTGAGGTTGTTCGCAGCGGGGTTTCGGGCATCGCCCGTGGTGAAAAGGTATTAAGCCTGTAACAGGCACTGACATCATTCTGTACAATGACGGCCCCCAAAAGGCCAATACAATATTATAGAGGTTTTCCATGCAGGTTTATTACGATAAGGATTGTGATCTTTCCATCATTCAGGGCAAGAAAGTTGCCATCATCGGTTTTGGCTCACAGGGGCACGCGCATGCATGCAACCTGAAAGAGTCCGGTGTGGATGTAACGGTTGGTCTGCGCCCAGGTTCTTCTTCCATTGCCAAGGCGGAAGCCTATGGCCTCAAAACCAGTGACGTTCCCGCAGCAGTTGCCGCAGCGGATGTAGTTATGGTTCTGACGCCGGACGAGTTCCAGGCCCAACTGTATAACGCAGAGATCGAGCCGAATCTGAAGCAGGGCGCCACTCTGGCGTTTGCCCACGGTTTTGCGATCCACTACAACCAGATCGTGCCGCGCAAAGATCTGGATGTGATCATGATTGCCCCGAAAGCGCCGGGCCACACTGTGCGCACCGAATTTACCCGTGGCGGCGGTATCCCTGATCTGATTGCCATCTTCCAGGATGCTTCCGGCAACGCCAAGAACCTGGCGCTCTCGTACGCCAGCGGTATCGGTGGCGGCCGCACCGGCATCATCGAAACCACCTTCAAGGATGAGACTGAAACCGATCTGTTTGGTGAGCAGGCTGTTCTCTGTGGTGGTACCGTTGAGCTGGTAAAGGCGGCCTTCGAAACACTCGTGGATGCCGGTTACGAGCCTGAAATGGCGTACTTCGAGTGTCTGCACGAGCTGAAGCTGATTGTTGACCTGATGTACGAGGGCGGTATTGCCAACATGAACTACTCCATCTCCAACAACGCGGAGTATGGTGAGTACGTGACTGGTCCGGAGATCATCAACGAGCAATCCCGCGAAGCTATGCGCAATGCCTTGAAGCGCATCCAGACCGGTGAATACGCCAAGATGTTTATTCAGGAAGGCAGCAGCAACTACCCGTCCATGACGGCCCGTCGCCGCATTAATGCCGAGCATCAGATTGAGACCGTTGGCGAAAAACTGCGCTCCATGATGCCCTGGATCTCCGCGAACAAGATCGTGGACAAAGACAAAAACTGATCCGGTACCTCGGACTGGTTTGGAAAACGCGGCCCGGGTGGCCGCGTTTTTCGTATATACTCCGCCTAAATGCTTTCCGGAGTGATTGGAATGACTGATGAAAAGAAGCAGGCCGAAACACAGGCTGAAAAGAAAGATGTTCGGGGACGGTCAGACGCCTCTGGTCATGAACATGATATTGAGTCCGGCGAAGTTGTCGAGGAAGAGTTGGTAGAGGGGGCGCCGGTTCGTCGCAAGGGGATATACCTGCTGCCTAATGCGCTGACAACGGCTTCCCTGTTCTCTGGCTTCTACGCGATCGTTTCCGCCGCAAACGGCGTATTCGACAATGCCGCGATTGCGATCTTTGTATCCATGATCCTGGATGGGCTTGACGGTCGGGTTGCCAGGTTGACCAATACTCAGAGTAAGTTCGGCGAGGAATACGACAGTCTCGCGGATATGGTCGCCTTTGGTGTGGCTCCGGGTATGGTGGCGTTCTTCTGGTCGCTGAACAGTCTTGGTCAGGTTGGTTGGGCTATTACCTTTATCTATGTGGCGGGAGCTGCTTTGCGGTTGGCACGATTCAACACCCAGATCGGCTCCATGGACAAGAAGTTTTTCGTGGGGCTGCCCAGTCCTGCGGCTGCAGCGTGTGTTGCCGGGTTAGTGTGGTGTTTTCATGCGATGGAGCCGGCCAGTTGGCTAACCCTCATGACGATCATCGTCGTTGGCGGTTGTGGTGTGTTGATGGTCAGCAACATTCTCTATAAGAGTTTCAAGGACCTGGATATGCGGGGGCGGGTGCCGTTCGCTGCAATACTCCTGGTGGTGCTGATGTTTGTGGTTGTCGCGCTTGATCCGGCAACAGTCCTGTTTAGCGGGTTCCTTGTCTATGCGTTGTCGGGGCCGGTTTTTGCACTGTTTAGAAAATCGCGCCGCTCGGCAGGCGAGTCGGCGTAATTTCGGCCTGAAAAATGAACGTTCTGATTGCGGTTTGATCAGCGTTATAGGGGGTAACCGAAACAGAGTAAAATTAATTGATTAACCTCGTTGACACATTCTCAGGGCTCTGTAGAATGCGCATCTCTTTCGAGGGGAACGCCCACCGAGGCGGACCAGAAATTGAAAGGCAACCGTTTGAATTTGTTGGCAGTTTTTCGGTTTAAAACCGAAGTCAAAATAAACGGTTGACAAGGCAGCGATTCGATGTAGAATACGCCACCTTGATCGGGCAAGCCCCGAACGCTCTTTAAAAAGTTAACCAAGTAATTCGTGTGGGCGCTGGCCGAGGTAT